>ERZ1039804.27-NODE-27-length-94794-cov-20.971078_pt1 | contig 94794 bp, 92 predicted proteins | sample MGYA00383089_ERZ1039804 | MGnify/ENA primary metagenome ERZ1039804 (study PRJEB29581, sample SAMEA5548359) | metagenome | biome: marine; feature: coastal; material: water | depth 1 m | study: Short-term variability in the microbial, nano- and picoplankton dynamics...
AGGTTAGATTGTGAAAAAATAAGATTGGCTCCTTTAGTTGATACACCTTGTGTTGTTTTAGAAAAATCAACAGATGGAGGTATGATGCAGAATGGAGCGTATCAAGCCTTTATAGCTTATACAGAAAATGAACAACGCGTTACAGACTTTATAGGTATATCTAATATACAAACTTTATGGAGTCATGTTGGAACAGATGGTTCATTAGATATTTCTATAAGCAACTTAGATAAAGATTATGAATTTTTTGAATTAGCTTTATTAGTAAGAAATCAAGGTCAAACATATGCTAAGCGTATTGGTTTATATAGTACAGAAAGAAAGAGTATTAATCTAGATTACCTAGATGATTCATTGCTTTCTGTAGATTTAAAATTAATACCTCAACGTAGTCCGGCATATGAAAAATCAGAAGCAATGTATGTTGTTAATGATTGGTTAATTAGACAAGGTCCAACAGAACAGTTTGATTTTAATTATCAACCTATTGCAAATAATATTACTACTGAGTTTGTAGTTAATGAAGTACCAGCAACATATTATAGTTTAGGTGGAAACAAGTTAGGTTTTTTAAGAGATGAGCAATATGCTTTTTTTATTAGATGGATATACAATACAGGAGAAAGATCTTCTTCTTATCATATTCCTGGTAGAGCTCCTGAGTATTATGCACCTGCAGGTCAAAATGAAGATGTAAAAATATTTGGAGATAATGTTTTAGATCCAGATGGAGACCCAGTATTTAAAGTTTATAATACAGGTAGTGTAACTTCTCTTGTAAATGAAATACAACCTGATGGTAGTAGAATAATTGCAAAAGGTAAAATGGGATACTGGGAATCAACAGAAAGATATCCTTCTAACAGGCCTGATATATGGGGAGACTTGTGTGGTAAACCCATTAGACACCATAAGATGCCAGCAGAAGATGCTAGTGATTTTTTACATATAAGTACAACAAGTGGTGATTTAATTAATGTCTTGGGTGTTCAATTTGGAAACATAGGAAGACCTAAAAATAATGATGGAAGTTACTTAACAAATGTTGTAGGTTACGAATTACTTAGAGGTTCAAGAGGTGGAGCTAAATCAATCTTAGGAAAAGGATTGTTTAGGAACATGCGTAAGTATACTGTTCCAAATGCAGAAAATCTAATAGGTAACAGCGTTCAGGGTTTATATCCTAACTACCCATATAATGATTTAAGACCAGATGTATATTTTCATGGGGGAGGTAACAACGATATAAATAGAACAGAAGGTTGTAATAATTTTTCTCAATCTATTAATAATTTTCCTCCGTTAGGTGCTGATGGTCTTGTTGATGGTATACAAACAGGATATTCACAAAAAGCATTTACTTTTTCTTCTCCTGACTTAATGTTTACAAAGCCTTTTTTAAATGCTTATGAAACAAGAATATATGGAGATTTAAGTGGAAGCTCTAGTGGTTACTTTAAATCATCAGAAGACCATCCTCAATTTAAATTATTAAGAAATGGAGCTGCCGTAATTTCAGCATTTATAGGAGTTGGTTATGCTATTGGTCAAGTTGCAGGAGACAGAGGTGAAACACTTAGAGGTGCTCAATCACAATACTTTGCCAATGATTATGGTCAAGTTGTTCCTGGAATAGGAGCTACTTCAGGCGGAGGTTTAAATCTAGCAGCAAATTTTGCTGGGGCAACTTCAGGTAAAGCAGTAGCAGCAACAGGAGCAGCTATATATCAAGGTGTTGACAATGGTATAGCTTTATTAGATTTATTTCCACTTTCTGGAACATCAGGAATAGAAGCTGCAAATCAACTGATGGTTGTCAAAGGTCAGGCAGCAGGATTATTCCCAGGTATGATTGGTGGTGCATTTGATGTTACAAATAATAAAAATAAATCATTATCTCAAATGCCTGCTATAATGAGAGCTTTTGCTACTATATCAACAACAGGTACTAATATAGCAATAGGAGGTAACGAGATTATAGAATTACTATATAATCTAGTAAACAAATCAGATTTTGTTTATAAGTACAATTCACAAGGTTTTTATAATACATTTACAAAAAGAAACACAGGTCTATGGAGAATTAAAAATACTGACTCTAATTATATAGGTCAGTCTTTTCAATCTTTTGATAATGGAAATTACAAAATTAATAATTTATTTAGACCAAGTACAGTAGCTGTTGCATTAGATAAAAAAATATCTGAACCAGTTGTAGAAGATACATCACGTTTTGTTATAGGTGGAGAAGTAAATAAAAATACTCTTCCTATTCCTTATGAAGCGGATTACTTAACAGATCCAGATAGACCACAAAAGAGACCTATATCAGCATATTATGGAGCTCTTAAATTTAATTTTGATAATCAGTATGGTCAACTAGATGGTATAAAACAAATACCTATGAGAGCTTGTGTAGAACAATTAGATCCTACAAAGCCTGATGCTTTTATGTATACATCATCTCCTATATTTAGCGGAGATACTTTTATAACAAGGTATACAGAAAAGGTTATGATGCCTATCTTTGCACAATACTTATATGGGCAACCAGATGAATTTACTTATGATTACTCTGCTCATGTAAATATACCATATCCAAGGTATTGGTTGAATTCTCAAAAATTTGATTTATCTAAATTAGCACAGAATATTGCAACCCTAGGTTTAAGTAGTGTTGGCAGTAGTTCAATTAACCCTACTTTACCAAATGATTTATATTATTTAGACAGAGGTAGTTATAGTTGTTCTCCTACTGGAATAGGTAATGTATTTTCTAATAATGCTGGAGATCCTAATCCTGTATTAGCTATGAGGTATGCATATTCATATTCTCACTCTAATGGTATTTTAGATTTCTTTGTTGAGTCTGAAATTAATTTAGCACAAAGAGATTGGGAAGACACCAAAGAAAGAAGAATATATGATGTATATCAATATAATGATTTAACAGATTTATTTCATGCTCAAATACAAAAGATAGATAATTTTTATAAATATGATGAATCTCTAAGTCCATCAAAGTTTCCAAGTCAATTATCATCTTGGGGACAAATGCAAGGCAGATTTTATGATCCTTATGTAGCAGAAAACTGTTATGTATCAAGACCTAAAAGACTTATATATTCTTTACAAGCACAACAAGAATCTAAGAAAGATTTTTGGAGAGTATTTTTAAATTTTAATTATAAAGATTTTAAGAGTGAAGTAAACGTAATAAAACCTATAAATAAAAGTGGTGCTATAGTATTCTTTCCTTACTTGTCACCTCAAATGTTTCAGGGATTAGATACACTTAAAACTGGTTTAGATACTAAATTAACAATAGGGGATGGCGGACTATTTAGTCAACCTTTTCAAAACATAGCTAACTCAGATTTATCAAATGAATATGGTTCTTGTGAAAATTTAAGAAGTGTGATTAATACACCTATGGGTTTATTTTATATTTCACAAGCACAAGGAAAAATATTTAACTATGCTGGTAAAGGTTTAGATCCAATATCTAATAAAGGTATGAAGTGGTGGTTTGAGCAATACTTACCTTCTCAGTTAGTAAAACAATACCCAGAACTAGAACAGTCTGTACTATCAGATAACCCTGTTGCAGGTGTTGGTTGTCAATCTATCTATGATCAGAATGACGATGTAGTTTACTTTATGAAAAAAGATTATAGAGTTAAACAAGAATACTTATCAATTATAAGTTACAACGAAGAACAAGGTTTTACACTATCGGGCTTTGTACCAGGAGCAGAAGTCCCTATAACACTAGGAGATCCTATTTATTTTGAAGATTGTTCTTGGACTATTAGTTATGATCCTAAAGCTAAAGCGTGGATATCATTTCACGATTGGCATCCTGAGTTTGCTTTACCAAGTATAAATCATTTTTTTACAACAAAGACTATTGCTACTGATGTAATTCAATGTCCTCCTGGATATGCTTTAAATGCTGACACAGGATTATGTGAGCAATTAATAAATGAAACAGCATTATCAACAGTAACTGTAGATGATGTAGTAGCTAATGTTACTGGTGGAACACAAGATTGTTTAATAGATGTTGTTATTGCAATGGATTGGTCGGGTAGTACAGGTAATCCTGTTTATAATCCTGTAACTGGTGCTATGGGTAATACGGATAGATCTACTGCACAATTAAGATGGTTAGATGTATTTTTACAAGATACTGAAATTCAATCAGAATTGTCAAGTGGTAATATGCAAATAGGATTTACTGGATGGTCTGGTGTTTCAACACAATGGGATCCTATGTCAAATACTAAATCTCGTATTTCTATTATAAACTGGTATATAAATAATTGGGCAGGTGGTGGCACAAATGCTCAACAAGCAATTTTTGGAAATGCAAACTCACCAACAACGGGTAATGGTGCTTTAGCATTATTAAATAATAAATCCGGATCTAGTTTAGGTGACAGAACTGCAAGTACTAGCTTTAAACAAATATTAATTACTGTAACAGATGGTACAGGTGGTACTCCAGCAATTAGTGGACAAGTAGCACAACAGCAAAATCCTGCTATTATAAGTGGAGCAAGTCAACCTCAAAATACAGGATCTTGGGCATTAACTAATTTAGGTGCTGCTAACAAACAAGAACTAATAGGTGTATTTTGTGGAGCTAATGCAAATTGGCAAACAGGGTTTCTTTCTAATATTTTAGATAGTTTAACAAATACTCAATATAATAATGCAACTGATACACCTGGGCCAAATCAATTTACGATGAATGCTCAAAATAATAGTGAATTAGAAGCTGTTGCTAATCAAGTGGCGGGATCTTTATGTAGCCTTCCAACTGTGTGTACATGCCCAACTGGTTATACTCTAGTCTATAAGAATAGCAGTACTAATTTTTTTACTGAAAGTTCTGGTATTTGTTCTAATGAAGAACCACCTGTTTGTAGAAAAGTTACATGTGAATGCCCTACTGCACCAATACCAGATGCGGTAACAACCATTACAGGTGTATGTCCAAGTACATCACCAAAGATATTTTCTATTGGAGATCCTTCTTGGGTAGATCCAACACCTCAAGTATGTAATTATTTTTATTATAATACTGTACCTGGTAATACTAGTGTAGGCTCTATATGGAGACATAATGAAAGATGTGATAGTTTTGCTAATTTTTATGGTACCGATTATCCATGGGAAGTAGAGTTAGTTGCTAATACGGGTCAACAAGTTAATACACTTAGAAGCATTGAATATCAAATGCAGGTTTTTGTATATAAAGGTGTCATGGGTAATGCTTGTGGTGATGACAAATGGGAAGATTTAAATTTTAACTTTGATCAATCTGTTATATATAATAGTGAACAAGTATCAGGACTTTTAAAATTAACACCTACTCCTTTTAATAATCCAATTCTAGAATTAACATATCCAATTATTAATATAAATGATATTAATATTTTATGTTCTAAGGTTGAACAAAAATATAGGTTTAATCAATTTTGGGATATAACTAATGACAGAGGTGAATTTACAAATGCTGAACAGCCTATATGGAATACAGAGTACAACGGATATATTAAAAATTTAAATCCTACTAATTTAAATTATTTAAAATCTCCTTTACAACATAAAAAATTCAGAAGCTACTTTACAAATATTATATTAAGAAGAGCACAGTCTGGAAATAGAAAAATGTTGTTAAGATTAAATAATACTAAATTACTTACATCTCTTAGATAATGGAAAACAAAAAAAGCATAGGATTACCCGGTGGACCAAATGAGTTTTTAAAAGAGATAACTCAACATATATCTGTAGAAGGTTATAAGCGTTATAGTAAAGATGTAAACAACCCTTACAATATTATTGAGTCAGGTAATATTACTATGGAAGATGTAGACTTTCCTGTTAAGGGTACAGACAACTTGGGTAACGAACAAATAATGATGCCTGGTATGAACTATCAGTTTCCAGGAGATAGTGTCTTAGAAGTCCCTATGGCTCAAGGTGGTAAAGAAGTGGAGGAAAAATCCGTTTGGGGTTTAGTTAAAGAAATGGCAAAAATTCCAGGTGCTAATATATCTAACTTGTTAGGTGTAATGGGAATACCTGCAAATCTTGTAGCAGAAGCTACTGAATCACTTACAGGACGCGGCGATGGTCAGTTTAATTTTATGGATGCTATACCAAGCTTTGCAACACCAGGATCAGATGATGAGATATTTACATTTACAAATCAAAATGGTACACCTGTAAAAAATATAGCTGGATTAGAAGATGCAGAAGGAAACCCATTAGTAGAAAACCCTGTGGGTGCATTTATTACTAACTTAGCAACTGACCCAAGTACTTACGTAGGAGCAGGTGTGGTTAAAAATCTTATTAAAAAAGGTATTAAAAAAAGTACTAAAAATATTACAAAAAAGGTTGTAGAAAATACACCTAAAGTTGTAGATAATGTTACACCTAGTTGGTCAAGAGGAGTTCCAAATTATGGTAATTCACCAGAAGGTATTCAGGATGCTTTATCATCTATGAAATTACAAGGAAAGTATTTAGATGAAATTGGTTTTAATGTTAACGATGTAATTGCACCTAATGTAATTAATCATGGAAATAAATTTGGTAGACAGATTGCAGAAGTTGCATTACCAAATGGTCAATCACAATTATTTTACAAATCAAGTGGGTTAGCTGGAAAAAAAGGAATAGGAAAAGGTGGAACTACTGAAGGATTATGGCAACCATATGGTGGACATGCATCAGCAAATGGAACAAATAACTGGTTTATTAAGGATATTGGTTATGAAAACTTTTATGATAGCAATAGTTTTAAAGGTATAGCCAATAAACTAGATGAAATAGAATCTGGTTGGGATATGAGTGAACAAGTTTTAAAAAGTAAATTAAAGTATGGTGGTCAACTACCAAAGGCTCAAGATGGTAATGGTGAATATAAAGTAGCAAGTGGAGATACATTTTATGGTATTGCTAATAAAAATAAAATATCATGGGACGCATTAAAAGAAGCTAACCCTAATTTAGATTATGATAATTTAAAATTAGATCAATCTATTGTTATACCAAATAAAATAGATAGATCTCCTCCTATACCAAAAGAAGGATTATCTAAAAATTCTAATGTATTAGACTATAATGCTTTATCTAATTATTTAGTAGATACTAGAGGAGGAACATCAGATACATGGGGGCAATTGGCAGATACAATTGCTTATCATGAGTCAAGCCCATGGTCAAGAATGGATCCAAAAGCTAAGCAATATAAAGGTGGACCTGGTAGAGGTTTATTTCAATTTGAAGGTGAATCATTTAATACAGCATTGAAAAGATATAAAAATGTTGCAGGCGCAAGAGGCTTTACTATAAAAGATAGTATTGTAAATGCTAAATCAGCTGACGAACTATCTTCAGAAGATCAGTATGCATTGTTTCTAGCAAATTTAATTGAGTCAAAAACAAAACTTTCAGATTTTGCAGACGGTAATATATCTTCTTTAGATGTATGGTTAACGGGTCATAAAAATGTAGAGGCTGATGGGGACAGAGCTAGTTTTTTAGAAAGTAAAACAGCAGCAGAAAAAGAAGGTATTAAGAATGGATATAAAACATTTCAAGAAGGTGGTGAAAAATACATAGTTTCTGCTGGAGATAACTTAAGTAAAATTGCTAATAAATATAAAACATCTGTTGATGAACTTGTTAGGTTAAATGATATATCAGACCCTAACATGATTAATATAAATCAAGAATTAGTTGTACCTAAAATAGCACAAGACTCTACCCTTAATAAGTATACTGTTAAATCTGGAGATACGTTAGGTAAATTAGCAACTAAGTACAATACTTCTGTTACTCAATTAGCTAAGTTAAATAATATAAAAGATGTAAATAAGATTAATGTTAATCAAGAATTAATTTTACCAGATTCATATAGAGAAGAGAAACCATTAAAAGAAAAGTCATGGTATAATGTAGATGACATTCAAAAAAACAATAATAAAATTAATGATTTAACTGATGAAAATATTATAATTAATTCTCAGTTACTAAATAACCCAAATCAAGCATACGTTGTAATTGACAAAAAAACACAAAGATTAAAATTATATAGAGGTGATGAGGTTGATTTAGATTTTGAGGTTTTAACTGGGGCAAATGATGGAGATGCTCAGACAGTAACGAATGTAATAGATTATAATAAAGATGGTATAACTACCGAAGCTGACAAAAGAGGAGGTAAATATAAAACTGACTGGATGGCTGGTAACAGATCAACTGGTGCAGGTATTTATACTATAAATCAAAGTGCTCCTACATCCGAGGACAGATATCAAAATGCACCGTCTTTTAATTTGCTAAATGAAAGTGGTATACAAGTAGGAACATCTATACATGGTACACCTGGATTTAGAAATAAGTTTTTTGATGATGGTAATCTTGAAAACAATAGCGCATCCAATGGTTGTATTAATGGTAAGTGTTCTGATTTACAAGCTTTATATAATATGAATCTACCAACTGGCACACCTGTTTTTATATTACCAGAAGATGAAGGTAATTCATTCCAACAAGTAGATGGTAAAGCTGTGATGAGAATGAGTAATAAAAATAGAAAAGATTACTTAGAGTATACAGATTTAAGAGATAACAAGCAAGAAGGTCAAGGTGGTAATTATAGTACTTCTACATTATCCTACAAACCTATACGCGCTAAATTAGACAAAGAGTTATTTGAAGAAAAAGTATATTCAGCTTTTGATTTTAATGATGATGATGAATTTAATAATACAACACAACCTTTTATTACTGCATTAGAAAAAAACAAAAAAGATATAATGTTGGCTGCACAAATACCAGGGGATGTGTATAATCAAATAGCAAAAATGGCTTTTGGTATATATGGTACTGAGTCAAACTTTGGTGATACACATAGTGGTTTAGGTAATTTAGGTAGAGCTGCTACAAAATATTTTGATAGAGAAGGTAGTTCAAGCCCAGATGTTGTTTCAAAATATAACACTTATGATATCAAAGGTGATAACAATAGTGTAGGATATACTCAAATACGTTGGAGTCAATTAAATGATAAAGAAAAAAGTGCATTAAAAAGTTTTGATATAACATCAAATAAAGATTTTTTAAATCCTGAAAAATCAGCAATAGCTACTGCTACAATATTGGGTATTAGATATAATGAACAATTGACAGCTGACCAAAAAAAGGATGTGTGGAAGAATTTACCTTCTAAATGGAACAACAGATCTAACTATGCAAGCAGAGTTAAAAGGAATTCACGATATTTGCAATTTGAACAATTAGATAGATTAGAAAAAGGTGGAGAAATAGAAAATAACATTATGTATAAAAATTATATTAATGGTGTTTATGAAGGTAGTAAGATGCAATCTAAAGCTGAAAAAGTTTATGATAAATTAAATAGGTTACACTATAGAGATGCAAAAGCCAAACAAATGACTCCTGCTAATTATGTATTAACATATATTACAGGGTAACCTTAAACCTCAAAAATTAGTAAATCTCTTGATTTATTTGTATATTATTAATATAAATTAACTCTTGTGAAAGTAAACAATAAAAGTGTAAAACAAATGGGTGGGTCAGCTGCAAGCCAGCAAGCGGATCCGGCTATGCAACAAATTACAGAATTTGTTTCTACATCTATTAATAATGGAGAAGATCCTGTTGATGTAGTTGTAAGTTTAGTGGGTCAAGAAGTTGATCAAGAAACAATTGCACAAATTTTTATGCAAGCTGGTTATGCAGAAGAAGATGTTATTGCTTTATTTGAACAAGTACAACAAAAGATGCAACCTCCTGGACCTGCATCTCCAGAACAACAAACACAAGATCCTCAAGAAATTGCTAGAAATGAAGCAATGACTCAAGAGTCTCAAATGCAACAAGCAAAATCTGGTATTGAAATCAAACCAGAAAACAAAGGTAAGTTTACAAAATGGGCTGATGCTCGTGGTATGAGTGTTTCTGAAGCTGCTAATAAGGTTATGTCAAATACAGAAGCATATCCCCCATCTGTTGTTAAGATGGCTAATTTTGCTAAGAATGCAGCGGGTTGGAACAAAAAAGAAGGTGGTGAACAAAAAGCTTTTAAACCACACTTTATGTATAAAGGTGATAGAAAGATAAGAGCTAAAGATATAGAAACACATCTTAGACTTAAAGAAGCAGGTTATGGGCATGATGCACCTAAAGCACAGACAGGATTAGAGGTAGATAAAAAAGGTAATCGTTTTATTAATGGAGTAGTTCAGGCAAGAGATGAATGGACTGCAGCACCAAACTATGTAAACCCTTTAGCTTTTGAATCAGGAAATAATTTTAGTGTTACAGATGGACTTCAAGTCTTAGGTACAGGTGTTAATAAAATGTTTGGATCTGGTGATAAAAATGAAGATGGTTTAAAAGATGGATTCTTTAGAGATTTAAAAAGAAAAAAAGCATTAAGAAATTTAAAAAAGGGTGATTATTATAATTATAAAATAGAAACAGATCCTAATGATACTAATACATATGCGTATGATAATTTAGATTTATACAATGCATCAAAGAATAATGGGGGTTTAAGAAATTTACAAACATTTACGGATGATGTAAAAGAAAATTCAAGATTAAACTACAATACTAAAACAGGAAAGTATGATGCTTTAATATCCAGTAGAGAATTAGACAATGATGTATTTGGTAAAAACCCTATATATAAGCTTGGTAAAAACTTTAATTACTTTGATGATATAGATGCTAATACAAGGCAACAAATTATAGATTATGGCAATGCATCCGCTAATGGAATGCCAGAAGGAACAACATTAAGTATTGATCCTGTAACAGGTGCAATAAGTTATCCTTTGGCTGGAGTAGATAATCCTAATGAGTACAATACTATGATGGGTTATAATACTTTTGGTAAAGGTAACACAAGCGAGCTGTTAGAAAATTCTACAATTCCAGATACTGAAGTAGATCTTACTAGAGAACCAAGTATTATGGATGCTGAAGTACTAAATTTTAAAGAATGGGCAAAGCAAGATTCTTTTAATAGAATGGGTGCTAACGCTCCACAACAATATCAAGACTACCTTAAGGGTGTTGAGTATGATCCAACAAACGATCCAACAAATAAAAAACCAAAACAAAATATATTTAATAAAACAGGACAGTTTTTTGAAGATAAATATAAGCAAGCATTACCAATTTTAAAACAAGGTGTTAATGAAGCTGGGGAATTTATATCAGAAGCGGGAGAGTTTGTTAAAGAAAAAGTTAATGATGTAGAAGATTTTATAGTAGATAAATTTGGAAAGAAAAAAACATACAAAGTAGGTAGTGCTGAGCATAAAGCTTTAGATCCAACAAGTTATAAAAAATGGCAAGAAACTCAAACTGACAACAATAAATTAAAAGACGGAGGTGCTTTACCTAAAGCTCAATTTGGTATGTTTGACTTTGATTTTTCTATGTATATGGATAGTAATAAACCTGAAGTTAATACTTATTTTGAAGATTTGTTTTCAGGAAAAACAGATTACATGAGGGATACACAAGCTGTTGCAGATGCTCAATTAAAAAAAGAAAATCCAGGATTAGGACCTACACCATTAGAACAAAGTAATCTTAATTTATTTACAAGTCAACAGCAAGGAGAACAACAAGAGGAGGAGCAAGAAATAAATACATTTGATGATCCTACAGTTAAAAGAACTAATAAGTTACAAGGAGGCCTAAACAGATTTATGGATAGCAGAGCTATGAAAGGCTATACAGGTGTTTCTGAGTTTGCTGTACAAGGAGCAAGAGTTTTAAATAATTTCTTTGATGATAAGGCTATTGCAGATGCACAAGCAGACAATAGAAACAATATGGTTGCAGATAATTTATATGCTATTAAAGAAAATCCAATGCTTAAAAGAGGAGCTTGGGATATTAATACAGGAACATTTGGTAGTGAAGGACAAAGAACAGTAAGAACCAATATGGGCATAGCACAAGAAGGTGGAGAAACAGCAACAGTTGATTCATTATTATTAGCAAAATTAATTGCAGCAGGAGCTGATATTGAAATATTATAATTATGGCAAAGATTAAAATAAATAAATTACCTGAAGGTTTTAAACTAGTCAAAGGTAAAGTTGTTGAGAATGAATTAATGAGAGAGGGTGGTATGCTAAACACCGGTGATCAAGCTAATTATGGTTTGGTTACAACTCCACAAGAGTACTATAGTAATACTAACTTTAATGATACAGATGATAAGGATGTACGTTATAGTTTATCTAGTGTACCAAGAGATAAAGCTAATATAGAAGCTGAAGGTGGAGAAACTGTATTAACAGATTTAACTAATGATGGCCAGTTTGGTTTATATAACATTACAGGACCTAGACACAGTGCTGGTGGAGTTCCAATGTTTTTACCAGAACAATCATTTATTTATTCTGACACAGAAAAAATGAAATTTACAAAAGATGAGCTAGCAGAGTTTGGTATTAATGCTAAGAAAAGAATGTCACCTGCTAAGCTTTCTAAAAAATATGAGCTTAATGACTATTATGCTCATTTAGAATCACCCTTTGCAGATAAGATACAAGCTGTAACTTCTGAGCTTATGCTTAAGAAAAACATGATGAATCTTTCTAAAGTTGCATTTGGGCAAGAGTCTAAAAAGAAATTTGAAGATGGAGTGCCCTTAGCAGCACATCCTTATTTAGTTCAACAGGGAATTGACCCACTAGAATTTACTGCAAAAATGGAAGCTATAACAAGAGAAGAAGCACAAATGAAAATGATGGCTTCATTACCACCAGAGCAACAAGAACAAATGATGATGCTTCAACAGATAATGGCACAAGTAGATGAGCAAGGTGGTGTCCCTCAAGAATCAATGGCTAAGTATGGTCAAGAACTTCCTAAAGCTCAGGATGGTGAATTTGATAATTTTGGTAAACCTAAAAATGATATACAAGGTTCAAGCATGATTGATTTTGAAAGCTTACTTAATGATATCACACCAATGGTTTTAAATACACAAACACAAAATGATTTAATACAACAACTAAAAGATACTTTTAATACAAGTGGTTCAGATGGACTCAATAAAAAGTTAGCAAGTATAAAAGAAACATATTCTCCTACAGGAGCAGGTGTAGGAGTTACAGTTAAGAAAGACCCACCCACAAAGAAAAAGAAAAAGAAAAAATCCAACAATGTTGCATTTGATCAAAGTATGCAAGATCGTTATACTAATGATTGGGGAATAACATTTAATGATAATGGTGTTGGATCAACTACATACAGTGATGTACAAGGATATCAAGACAATGGGTTATTTGGAGGTGCTTCTGAAAATTTAGAAGGATGGAAAGAAGCTAATGCCAACTATCCGGGTATGGAAGAATTACTTGCATCTTTACCTAAATATGGTAAAAAGAAAAATCCAGAAGTTGAAAAATATCAGAAGTGGTTTAATGAAGTAAGTATACCAGAGCAAGTTGCTGCAATGAGAGCAGAACGTGAGCGTGTTGGAAAAGAGTTTACAGATGAGGATGAAGCCACAGCAATTGAAGCTCTTATTAAAGATTATGGTTTTAAAAAAGGAACAGGTACAGGTTATGATGGTAAGATGGGAACGTGGACTTCTTCACGAAGACCTTTTACTTTTAAAGATGCTGAAGTTCCTGAAGAACCAAAAGATGAACCACGTGAAGAAATAAAAACAATTATACCAGAAGAATATACACCACCTAAAGCAGAGTGGTGGAAACAAGATCAAAACAATTTGACTGCACTGGGTTTATTAGATGATAATTTGTATTTACCATTTCAACCTGATGTGCAAAGAACTACGCTTAGTCCTACATTTGATGATTGGAGAGGTGCTGTAAATGCAAATAATGCTTCAGCAGGAACAATGGCAGGTGCACTTGGTGCTGTGGGTGGACCACAAGCTGTTGCTAATTCTAATATACAAGGGCAGAATCTTGCTGCTAATGCTGCTGCAATTGGTAGAACAAATACAGCTAATGTAAGAACTGCTAATCAATTTGAAGCAATGCAAGGACAAATGGATGCACAATTTAATCAATTAGAAGCTAATAGAAATGTTAAGCAATATGATGATACACAAAAAGTATTACAAGCTGCTGACAATTTTAGGAATTGGAGAATGGGAGAAAATGCCAAATTACAAAATGCTGCATTGACTAACAGAGCTAATACATTTAATCTTAATACTACTTATGACAACTATGCTGTTGATCCTAGAACAGGTGGTATGGTAGGTTTTACTAATCCTAATGCATTGAAAAAAACAGGTAGTGTTGCAGATAGAGAATCTAGAAAAGAACAATACTTCCAAGACATTTCAGAACTATCTAAGGGATTAGGTAGAACACCTTCAGAAGCTGAAATCAAAGGTTATCTAAGTAGAATTGGAGGAACTCAACCTAATGATCAAACTACAGTGGGTCAAGCTGAATTAAAAAGCAGAGGTGCAGCAGGAAGAACAGCAGTAAAGAAAGGAAAAGAAATAAAGAGAATGGTAGTGCCATTCTATACAGGTAAGATGGGTGGATAAACCTCAAAGGTTTTAATATTTACCTTTGTAAACTTAACAAATTTTAGTAATTTTATAATATGGCAACATACGTACCAGGATCAGAACAATATTTACCGGACATCAAGCCGTTTACACCAGACTATAAATTTTTGTCTGCAGTTCTTGATACACGACAAGATAAGTATAATACTAATTGGCAAGCAACAAATGATGTATATAATAAAGTTGTATATGCAGGTTTGTCAAGAGAAGATACTTCAGAACAGAGAGAACAATATGTAAACAATCTTGCTCCTTCTTTAGAGAAGATTGCTGGTATGGATTTATCATTGGCACAAAATGCCCAATCAGCTAAAGCTGTTTTTGCACCATTCTTTGAAGACAAGTTAATTGTTAAGGATATGGTTAAAACAGCTAACTATCAAAAGCAAATGTCTTATGCACAACGTTTACAAAGCTCTGTTGATTTTGATCAAAGAGATTTATGGTGGGCAGATGGTGTAAAAGAGCTGCAGTATAGAATGGAAGACTTTATAAACATGAGTCCTGAACAAGCTTTGAATGCTAAACTATATCAATATACTCCGGATGCAGACTTAGGTAAGATGGCAGAAAAAATGTTAGGTGAAATGAAGCCTCCTTTAAAAATGAAGTTTGATCATTTTGGTAAAGAACCTGATGTGGTAAATGCAGATGGTACAATTACTAAAGGTAAAGTAAACGGAGATTGGATAATTACCACTACTAATGGAGAAGCTGTAACAGGACCTGCATTAGCAATAATACAAGAAAGACTTCAAGATGACCCACGAGTTCAAAATGCATACCGTACTCAAGCTTATGTAGCTGGTAGAGATTTTGCTGCAGAAGGTATGGCTGCAGGATCATTTGCTAGTGTTGAAGAAGGTCAGAATGCTTGGGCTGTAGAAACAATTAAAAGAATACAAGAAAACAATAATAAAGATATCAGTGATGGTACTAAAAAATTAGCAAAGCAACAGCAAGCTACTGTAAGATGGAATAACTATAAGCAAACAAATGGTGTTATACCAGGATCTGATGATGAAAAAATAATGAACGAAGCACAAAGTGCATTTGATGCTACTAGTGCCCGTTTACAAAACAGGATGAAAATCAGAGATGTTGCTGCTAATACTTCACCTGATTTAGAAAGCAACTTAAATAGAGCATATCAATTATTACAATTAACTAATATGCATGGTGATATGTTAAAAGCAGCTAAAGCATATAGCATGCGTGATATGGAATCTACGATGAGAGAAACAGATGCCGCTAAAGATAGAAGAAAATTTAAATATGATATGGCCAAGCTTCGTGCAACATCAGCACAAAGAAGAAGTTTGGCATTTGATTTACAAAAACAAAAAGCTGCTGATGATTTAAAACAAGCTATATTAGAAGGAAAAGTAGGTGATCCAAATGATCCAACTTTAGCTGCACTAGCTAATGGTAAAAAAGATTTTTCTTTATCAGAAACAACTGTATGGCAAGAAGGTGATGATGTGTATGAAATGTCTGTTAAGTCAAAATTAAAAGATGATCAGTTAAATTTAGAAAGACAAATTAATAATGTAATTAGTGCAGCCACACAATTAAATGCAACTGCTGGTTCAAAAGAAATTATTATACCGGTTGAATATATAAAAGATGGTCAAACAGTAACGGAGAACATGTCAATACCAAACTTACGATCTTTTTTAAGTCAACAAACAGAAGATGAAAATGGTGTTAAGACATATGTTAATAGAAGCGTTATAGAACAGCAATGGCAAAATTATAATGCTTCATTAAAAGATCCGGAGGCTCTTGCAAAAATGAATGTTGATTTTACAAAATCAGGAAATTATAATCCTTTATTAAACTCATTTGCAGAAACAGATAATTCTATCATTAATTCTGATATGGATTTTAAAACATCCTCACAAAAACAATATAATGCTTACCTGGATGCTAAAAATTTATTACAGGGTAATGATTTAGAAGACACAGAACTTTTATTAGATGCTGGTTTTGGTGAGATATGGCAAAAAGGAGAAAGTGGTTTAGATGTTATGTTAACTAAAAAAGAGTATGTTGACAGAGCTATAGAAAAAGCAAAAGAAGGAGAACTAAAAAACCCAGATTTAAATGGCATAGATAACTTTGGATTTGGCGGTCCAGATGAAAATTATATGACAACAGTAACCATGGGTAGAAAAGAGATGAATGTTGTTAGAAGTGTTTTTAATAGTACTACTCCTTACTTTGTAAAAGATACACGTACTGGTATACAATATACTACAGAAGATACAGGTAAGCCGGCAGTACAAAAAATAAGGGGTAATAGAGCTATAGAGATGCCTAGGCAAAAAAGAACTATATCTATAAAACAGGTTAGGAGTGAAGCTGAAAAAGCATATGAAATATTGCAAGAGCAACAAAACGAAGTTCTTAAAGGAAATATAGGAGCAGGAGAAATTGAAGTAGCAACATATGATAGTGTAAAAAGAAGAGCCGGTAATACTACTGCAGATATACAAAATTATGGAGCTATAAGTTTTCCTATCAACTCAGAAGTTAAAGGTAAGGGTGATCAACTATATGCTGATATGTTAAATCAAATAAATAGCGGCTTACAAAAAGGGACAAAGCCAACTTTTTATATTACAGAATTAGAAAATGCAAAAGAAGAAGGTCCTATTGTTCAATCATTACTTGACGATTGGGCAATGGATTGGTACGCTATGAGAAGTAATAGCAAAGTTTCAACAAATGTAAAAGAAACACCTAAAGGTGAAATATTATATGCTAATACATTTGGAGACCCTGAAAATCCAGAAAAAACAAAAGCAGCATATAAGTTTTTCCCTTCCGATGCTTGGCAAGAATCTAAAGTTAAAGGCGGTGGTGGTGATAGTCAATGGGCTGGATTACCTGCAACTATAAGAAAAAAGATTATGGAAAATGGTATTACATTTACATTTGATCAAGATGCAGATATTAGTGAAGGGTCTCGTAAAAGCCAAGTAACCAATAATTCTAAAATTGCTTCTTTAGTTGAAGCCGGAAATGGTTATTACTCTAATGAAGTTCGTGGAAATGAGGCTGAACCAGGAGGAAGTTATTCTTTCCAAAAAATTAATTCTCAAAATTATACATTGAACTATGAGATACAAGCTTACAGACCATCTGTAAATGGTGTTGGAGGTTCATATGTAAGTCAAGGTGTTGTATCAAGACAAGTTAATATAAATCCAATGGGTTCTATATATGGAGGGAATATGAGCATTTTAGAAGCTATGGAACAACAAGTAAAAAACTTAATAGCACTTCAAGTAAAAGCTAACACTGAGCTAAAGAATAAAGATGTTGCTATTAATGGCAAAAAGTAAAGTAATAAAATCAATAAATTTTACCATAGATGGAAGATCAATTGGATAATACAAATTTAGATAATGCAATTGCACAAAATGAAACTTCTGCTAGTGTAATTGATAAGCAACAATCCTTTACTCCTGTTGAAGAAATGTTTGATACGCCTGAGTATGATGAGTATATTGACATGGCTGATTTAGCTGATATACAACAACTTCAAGCGGGTATTTCATTTTCAGATAAATATGGTATAGATGCGTTAGCTAATATGGGCTCACCAAAACCCTCAGTTGCAACAAATACATATGATCCTTTAAGTCAAAAAACACCACCAACTATAGATGGTATTGGAGGAGTTAATAGAATGTTAGATCAAAGTCTTGATGCTATACAGAATCAAGAAAACATGGGTCCTGCTAATGGTATAGGTTCTCTTGCACCTCAAGTTTCCAGTATAAAGCAATCTAACTTTATGCGTTATTATGAACATCCTATGTATGCTGAGCTAGGTTTTTCTCCTTATGCAAATAATGAAGAATATTATAATACTAACTCTAATGCTTGGGATGATTTGGCTAGAACAGGTGGTCAATTGGCAAGTCTAATTGGTACTGGTTTTAAAAGTGTATATAGAAATTTAAGTGATCCATTTGGTCCTGATTTAAAATCTGCAAGAGAGTTTGAAGAAGCAATGGCAATTGGAAGTTCAACGCGAGAAGGAGCAGCTGGTTTTACAAACAATTTACTTTTAAATTCTGGATATACATTTGGTATTATAGGAAGTATAGCGGTAGAAGAAATAGGTTTAGCTGCAGCTTCAGCTTTATCTGGTGGAACATTAGCTGCCCCTGCTGCTGCAAAAACAGGACTTAATGCTGTAAAACTTGGTAAAACTATTGCAAACAGTTTTGGAGTAACAAGGATTGCTTCAGCAACAAAAAAAATGTTAACAGCTGCAAGAAACGCAGAGGGTGCACGAGATATATATAATGGTTTTAAGACAGGTGGGAAGTTTGTTGGAAAAATATTTGCACCTGAAACAGTAGCAGCAATAAGATCTTTAAAAACAACAAAAAACGGTGCTCAAAATTTAAGCAACATGGCTAAGGCCAGTAAGACCTTTGGTGGTTTTTATAAAGATTTAAGATCATTAAATCTTGCTTTAGCTGAAAGTAGTTTAGAAGCGGGTATGGTTTATAATCAAAGAATTAATGAAAACCTTGCTATACAATCTAACAAAAATTTAGGAAATCCTATAACATCTCTACAGCTAGAAGGAATACAAGATAATGCTTCTAAGGCAAGCTTTGATACATTCCTTGCTAATGCTCCTTTAATTTTTCTAAGTAATCAAATTGTATTAGGTAATGCTTTTGGTGGCTTTAGTAAATCTTTTGCTAGATTGGCTAATGAAAAAGTAACTGGTATTGGTAGAAGAATTATTCAGAAATCCGGGGTTGTTGATAAGGCTGGTAAAAAAAGCTTAGCTAAATTTGATGCTGATGGTAATTTACTTGAAGGCGTTTTTGAGGATGCAGGAACAGGTTTTTCTGGATTACTTAAAAGAGTTAGTTCTGCTGGTATAAAAGGCAACACTAGGAAACTAGCTGGAGCAAGCTTAAGGTATTTTTCTGCAAACTTAGCAGAAGGTCTTCAAGAAATAGGACAAGAAGCAATTTCTGGTGCAACAAATGATTACTATAAAAATGTATTTACTGATCCAATGTCTGGAGGGTATGATCTTTATAAGCAATCTATACACTCTGCAGTAGGAGATCAATTTAGCTCTCAAGGATTTGAAACATTTATGTCAGGATTTTTGATGGGTGGTATAATACAAGGACCACAAAAATTATTTTTTCAAGGTATACCTGCTACATACAGAGCTGCTAAAGGTAAGTATGGAAGTGCTGAAGCAAAAGCTGCTTATGCTCAACAAAACGAAGCTCAGGAAAACTGGCTTAAGACTGTTGTAAAATCATATAATGAAGCTTGGAATCAACAAGCTGAAGATCCATCTCAGTTATGGGATCCTGCAAAATTAAATTTTTTAATTCAGAAACAAGTTGCTGGTGAATTAACGGAATCTAATTACATGAATGATATATTTGGTTTTACTGACGCAAAAGACTTTGCAAAATTTCAACAAATATATACTGTTTTAAGTACAGGCGGTGCACAAATATTTCAGAATCAATTGGAAGATTATGCTAAACTTAGCGATCAAGAACTTATAGATGCAGGATTTGCTAGTAAGAAAGAAGTAGAGAGTGGAAAAGCAAGAGAGCGTTTTCAAAGTATGATTAATCAGATTGAAAAAACTAATAATGATTACAATAATAGGAAAGATGATTTTCCTAATCCTTATGATAGACAACTGTTTAAAAAAGGAACTAAAGAATATCAACAAGAAGCAATTAAAGAAGCGGCTTGGGCTCATGCAAACTATTTATATATGTTTACTAAAGATGGGTTTGATAGAGCTTTAGAAAGATCAAATAGTATTTATCAAACCTTAGCATCAGATCCTTTATTTAAAGATATGGCTGCTAGTGATCTAACTGTTTTATTAGACAAGGATAGTATAGATCAAGAGTTATCTAATTTAGAAGTGGAGCTTTCTGTTTTATCAGGCGATACTGAAGAAAATAAAAAGTTAATAAAAGAAAAGACAGAAAAAAGAGAAAGGTTGTCTGCAATAGAAGCAGTTTTAAGTGATCCAAATAATTTAAATAAAGACGGATCATTTAATAAATCAAAAGTATCTAACAAACTACTACCTGAATTTGAAAAGTATGTAAAATACTTAGCTGGGAGTAAAGGTACATTTGTAGATAAGCAAGCAATAAAGCAAGCATTAAAAGATATAGTTGATTATAAAGCTTTAAAAGGAAGAGCTAAGACTTATGATAAGACTATAGAATACTTAAATAATCCTAAAAGATTTGATGAAATTGTTGAAAGACAAAATCAAGTATTTACCAATGCATTTGAAAGCATGGAGGAGAACTTCAGAGCTGTAGTAGAAGAATATGCAGAAGTAAATAAAAAGAACGAACTTGTAAATCAAATAGCTAATCTAGATAATGGTAATGTAATTATACCACCTGAAAAAGCTAAAGCATTTTTAGCTACAGGAGTTACTGCATTTTTAAATGAGTTTTATAATAAAAACGGCCAAATAACAAAAGATGTAAATCCTTTGCTGTATGCTGAAATTCAAGGATTGCTAGAGGTGTATAATGCCACTAGTAAAAAAGAAGCTCAAGAAGCAGAAGCGGCTGAGATAAGTAAAGTAGAAGCTGAAGTTGAAGCAGCTAACAGAGAAGAGGTAAACACTTCTTTAGAAGAACTAGGTATACAAGAAGAAGTACCACCTTCTAATTCTGAAAAGTATAAAGCGCTACTACTAGCACAGTATAAAAAATATCAAAACGCACAACTTAATAAAAAAACATTGCCTTATGTAGAATGGATCAATACTGAATCTGCTAAGAATTTTAGAAATGCGTTTGCTGCACTAAAAAATGTATGGGTTGCTAATGATAAGTTAATAAATCCAAACAACTCTCTTACTGAAGAGCAAAAGTTAGATGATAACATATTTATTAATTGGTTATTATCAGACAACGGTTTACAAAATAATGTTGTATCAGAAGTTTTAGAAAAGTTAAATGTAAAGCTATCAGATATTACAGGGCAAACAATTAATATGGAAGCTGAGGGTGAAAGCTTTCAGGGAAGTAGTACAAAAAATGTATTTAAAGCAGGTCCTAACTTTTCAATTATAAGTGAAACATATCCTGATCCTGATGGCAGCCCAATAGAATCATATATTATTGTAGATTCAAAAACTAAAGAAGAAGTAGGTTTAGAGTTGTTAGAACAATATGGTGAGAGTATAGGATTCTTTACAGATCCTGATGCTGCCAGAGCAATACTAATTAAATTAGAAAAAGATTACGGAACTTCTGGGGAGTTTGTATATGATGGTGAGACATTAAATACAGGTGGTCTTGTATATAAGAAAGACAATGAAGGTAATCTTATTGAATATAAAATCTTAAGTAAACCTGATAGAATTTTAGAAGGTAAACACTTAACTTTAATTCCAAATGATAAAAGCAATTTGTCATTTGATGAAAAGAAAGAATTTTTAGTTTATGTACCGCCGGGAGGATTTAAAGGTTTTTATGATCTACAAAAGATAGACATGGAAATTCTTGCAGATGATGTATCTAGATTAGATGTATCTGAACCAGTAACCCCTTATGGATATAGAAATAAAAATGATCAAGGTCAATTTACTGAGACATATCAAGAAGGTGTAAATAGATATAATGCTATTGTATCTGCATTAACACAAGATGAAATTAAAAATCTTGAACTTGTTGTTACGATAGACCCACAAGCTGGTCAACAAAAAGGATTATATGTTTATCCAGGAAATCAACCTAATAAGTATATACAAAAAATTCAATCAAAATATATAATTGGAATTAAAACAAGTGATCCAATTATATTAGGTAAAATAAATAATGTATTAGAAGTAGCAGGAATTAATCCTAGTACAGATGCTCAAGGTATATTTGGTTTTATAAATACCGAAAACTTTTATTTTGAAGCCAATGGTGTAGAATTAAAACCTCAAGACTTTACTGTTGATCAGGCAAATAATTTAATTAGATTGCCAGAGTATTTACAGAAAGAACTTACTGAACAGCAAGCATTAGAATTAATTAAAAAGAATTTTGCTACAAATCAGGTTTTAACTAATACATTAGATGGTTTATTCTATGATGAAACTTTAGGAGAAACAATTACATTTAAGGTAAGTGAGTTACCTAACGATATTTCTTTTAATCTACAATTAGGTAAGACAGATTATGACAATAGTTCTACAAGAACATTAAATCAATTAGATTACAACCGTGTTGATAAAGCCGGTAACTATTTAATATATAAACTTGAAAAAGGATTAGAAGGTCAACCAAGAACTGTTACTGGAGTTACAAACTTAGAAGGTGGTGAAAGACGAGAATTATTAGACAAAGTAGAAGCATCTCTAGGTTATAGATATGATGAGATGTTAAATGGAACAGACGGTTATATGGCTGTTGTATTGATGCCTAATGGAACATATAGCTTAGTTAATCTTGCTGCTGAGAAGTTAGACTTTAATGAGTTGATGTTAGAAACAATTGCTGAAGCTCAAAAGGTTATAGGTCAATTACCTAAAGGTACAGGTACACAACTTAAAAAAGGATCTAAAGAATTAAAAAGTCTAAGAGCTTGGAACAAAGCTTTAAATGAAAAACTATTTATTACAAACAAATCTGGCGTTGGTATTTCTTTACAAGTTAGTCCGTGGGGTAAAATAGAATTACAAGTAAGTGTAAATAAAAAGCGCTTAGAAACTATTAGACTAGATAAGAATACTATAATGGGTGAGGAATTACTTAATCCAAAAAAGATAAGTGATTTTATACAACAGTTTAATGATAATAAAACAATTAGTGACGAAGGTATATCTTTAAGTCCTAAAAACTTTACTACTTCATTTCCTAGAAATGCTTCTATTGGTCAGTTATTAGAGTTAACAACTACCAATGTAATTAAGTCTGTTACTAGCCCGTCTAAACTTGAACTCTTTGCAGACCCAGGTGCACAACAGGCAGCTTACAATATAACACAGATGACTTCTGCTGAAGATCGTACTGTAGATAAAACACCAACAACAGAAGAACCTGTTGAAGAAGTTGTTATTGATAAAGCGGTAGAAGTAAAAGATTCTCCGCTGGTTAAAGTAAAAGCTGAAATCAAAGCTTTAAAAGCAAAATTACAAGAAGGTAAGAGTAGAAAAGAACAATCAAAAGCTCTAAGAGAAAGCGAAGAGTATCAAAAGCTTTTAGCAAAAAAGGTTGCTATAATGAGTTCTGCTAATAAAATATTAGCTTCTATGTCTATAACTGATGTAGAAGATATTAATACTTTTTTATCTTGGGCAGAAGCAAACTTACCTGACTATATAAGCATTGAGGACATTGCCATGTTAGGTGATAACTTAAAAGCTGGAGGTGAAAGAGTGGGTGCATTTGTACTAAACTTAAATAATATTGCAGGTGGTACAACAGTCAATGGTACAATCTATACTGGAGCTAACTCACCATTTAGATATCATGAAGCTTTTCATAGTGTATTTAGAATGTTATTATCTGATGCAGAAATTACTAAGTATTTAGGTATTGCTAGAAAAGAGGTAAGAGCAAAACTAAGATCAGAAGGTAAGAGTCTTAAGAAAGAATTAGAAATGTTCAGACGTTCAGCTAACACATATTCAGATATGAGTGACGCTAGACTAGAACAAGAATACTATGAAGAATATTTAGCTGATCAATTTGAGTTATTTAAAACTGGTCCAAAAAATACAAAGACATCTTCAGAAGTAAAATCATTATTTACTAGAATATTAGAATGGATAGAGACAGTATTTGGATCTTATAATAAAAATGATCTAAACACTTTATTTGAAAATATAGACTCAGGTAAATATTACTCATCTACACCGGTAGTTAATCAATTTACTAGTCAAGCAGGTATTACATTAGAAGCTAATGCATTATTACCTTATGATGAAAGAGAAGAAGTAACCGAAGTATTACAATCAGATGGAACTACAAAAGAAATTATTAGAGAAGGTTTCTTATATGTAGACAACGATGTTGCAGATCCTTTGATTAGAAGTATAGCTGCAATGTATTTAACAAGAGCATCTAAAAATACAGATCCTTTACTTAAAAAATCTGATATTTTAAATGGTGTAATGGATGATTTTTATGAGTTGTATAATTCTGCTGATGAAAGATATGCTAATAAATCAGAAAGAGAAATAGAATTATTAGATCAAGTAAGTATAGCATTAGACGAATCTCCTAATATAATTAAAGATCAAGTTTATGGTTTATTAAATGTAATAGATAGTCAAGCTGCAGAAGAAGAATATAATCAAGAAACAATGGAGGAATCCATTGGACTTAGAGGTATAGATGAATGGGGTAAAGATGCTTCTATGGTTGGAGGTATTCAGTCTACACCTAAAGATATTAGAGCGTTCATAGCAACTACAACTAAAGAATCAACAGATTACTTTGGGAACACTGAGTTAGTATCAGGAGAAGCTCTCATAATACCTGTAGATTTTGTAGATGTATATAATGGTTTATTAAAGTCTGTTAAAAATATTGAAAACCCAAAAGCCATGTTGCAGAACATGTATTTCTTTGGTCAAGACAATTTAGAAACAGGAGCTGTTGTAAGCAAATTACTTGCTTCTATTGGAGTGAGTGTTGAAACATTATTATCTAATAGTCCATTACCTTTAGAAATTAAAAACCCACAGCTGTTTCAAGCATTTACAAAAGCTTTTGAAAACTTTAGAGTAGATTATTTATTTACTCAGCGTGATAATGCAGGTAATGTGTTAATGTATTCTGCTGCACAAAGAGATGATGTAAATTCTCAAGTAACTAGATGGGCACAGGCTTGGACTCAAAAAGATAAAATAATTAAATCTGACTCATCAGTTAAAACTAGAACTGAAAATACATTAGATGATTTACAAAGTTTACTTACATCAACTAAAAAAATTACTAATAAAAGTTTAACTAGCGAATCTAAAAAATATCAAGAGGCTCTATCAGATTTAGTAGGTATAAAAATAAGCAAACAATTTATTGCATTTAGTATAGTCTCTGCTAAACCTATAGATGTTTTAACTGTAAAACAAAAAGCTCTTATCAATGCAAACTCTAACGAGTCTCCTCTTTTGTCTGAAGAGATTCTTGAGATGTTAAAATTAATTCAAACAGGGGTTGATTTATACAGCGAAGAGGGTATGAATTCTAGGCTTAGAAATATGGCTATTAGAAATGCACCTTTTGATGAGACAATAGGATTATCTGTATTTAAAAATGCTGAGGGTAATTTAGTTTATGCACATCAAAAACCTACATATCATTTAAAAGCTATACAAAAATTAAATGATCTTGATCAACTTGAAGGATTAAAAGTACAGTTTCCATATCTAGAAAACAATTATCTTTTAAACAATGACGCATTTGTACAACTGAGTGCAGATCAAAGACAAAAGATTTTAAGGTTTGCAGGTTCAGCGGTAGGTCAAATAAATAAAACAGAAGAAGAAATTAATGCAAATATATCAGGTGTAAGTTCAAGGTCGACTTATGGTAATTTTACTCCTCAAGAATTTGCTTTAACTTTAATAAACTCATACACAGCATTAGTTAATACAAAATCCGGAAGAGTTGATTTTGTAGAATACTTTAATAATGCAGAAAACGATGAAGTAAAAACTGCGTTAGCACCTATACTATTAAGAGTATTGGAGTCATCTAATACAGGTGATATGGCGTACATGCCTGTTTTAAAAGCAGTGGAAACATCTAATGGGGTTACTACTATAACAGATGAGACATTAGATATTTATATGGACTCTATTGAAACAGAGTTTAACCGTATTAAAAGAGAAAGAAATACTGAGACAAAAACAACAAGAAGTATAGTAGGTTACAACATTGAAGGTAAAAATGAAAAAGGTGAACCTTTACCTGCTAGAGCTTTTAAATTACACAACTCTCAATTATTATTATCTCCACAAAATAAAACACAATTAGAAGAAATAGCTAATAGAGGTGGTGATATAACTTTAGATGAAGCTCTAGATAAATTGTCTGTTCCTATGACAAGAACAGAGTTTAAATCTGAACTCAACAATATACTAGAAAATCAATTTGCTGAATTTAAATCAGAATTAGTAAGTTTAAATTTAAATCAAGAAATTAGTAATAGTATAAAAAATGGTTTAGATGTATCTGTTAATTTTGAAGAAAGTGCTGAGATGTTAAACTTGATTGATAATGCTGATCATAATCTCAAGCAAATCTTTTTTAATGATTGGGTTAATACAAGAGCCCTAAATGAAATACTTTTAGGTGATCAAGCAGTTACTTTAAAAAATGGTGTAGATGCTATTAAAAGAGCAAAAGCACAAAATGCTGCAACTGTTAGTGCATATAGTGCTATAACAGCACCTAATCTAGGAGTAAATCATATAGTAGATAAAGTGAGTGGATTTGTATTTGAAGAACCTATTGGTAAATCATCACTAGGTACAAACAAAAACATTGACGAAGCAGATGCTCAATTGTATTATACTACAAAAGGTTTAAGATATACTGAATTTGGATTTGGTAAACTTACACCAATGCAGGCTGCTTTACTAGATAAAATAGAAAGAGGAGAAGATATAACATCAGAAGAAATATTTGGTGAAAACGGTTTTGTTCAAAATGGAGCAATGCTGAATTCAAGAAAGTTAGTATATGCTGATGGTAGAACATTTATTAAAATGTCTGCCTTCCCGCTAATACCACAACTAACATCAAATAATATTGCTGAAAAAGGACAAGCACCAATATGGGAAGCTAAACCTAATATGAGAAAGCTACATAACTTACGACTAAAGTTAGAAGCTGAAGAAGCAAAAAATGAATCAATTGCTATAGCAGCACCTTTAAGTGCATATAAAATGCTTAAGCAAGATGTTATTTCGTTAGATGAGTTAGATAACTCAAATAAGTTTACAAATAAACCTACAGAGCTAAGTGCTAAAAATTTAGGTCTTCAGGTTGAGATGCCATCTAATAAATTAGAAATTGTTGATCCTGGACAAATTAAAACTATTATAACATCTGAACAAAAAGATAATGTAATGGTAGAGGCTTTAGGATTACGTGTTGGTAAAATTAAAGAAGCATATAATAAAGCTACCGCGAGAAGAGTTGAACTTAAATTTAAGAACAAAAGAAATTTAGTTTATACATTTAAAAAGAAAGATGGCACCATAGGTTTAATGGATGAGTTGAAAGTATCTATTAAACAAAACAAAATTACTCCTAATCTTACAGCGTTTTTAAGATACGCACAAGCGGGGTTGAAGGCATCTGAATCAAGTAGTAATTTATTAGAATTTTTTAGTACTGTAAATGGAGAACAACAATATGATTTGAATAACCCTGTAACAGTAAACAAGTTTGAAGGTTTGTTTTTAACATATTTAAGTAAAGGTGTATTGGCAGAAAAATTACCAGGTCACTCTTTAGCGTTAGTTTCAGACTTTGGGGTAGGTGTGTATAGAAAAGTATATAGCTTTGATAGCAATGGCCTTCCTGAACGTTCAGAAATAATTAGAGAAAGTGTTTGGAATAAGATGAAAAACAAACCTACTTTAGAAATAAAAGATGCTACAAGCGGATTAGATACTAATGCTGAACCTACTTGGTTTAAGGTAAAAATACCAAAAGGAGGGTTTGTGGTAATACAAGACCGTTTAAGAGCTGGTGTTAAAGCATATGATAGCAAGGGTAAAGAAACAGGGGAGAGATATACTGAAATGATGATGCCTGCTCATTTTAAATCTGTAATGGATTTAATAGAAAACGGTGATAGAGCAATGCCGGATGTTGTATCTAAGATGTTTGCAATACGTATACCATCTCAAGATAATCATTCTACAATTAACTCTAAGTACGTAGACTTTCTGCCTGCTGTTTATGGTTCGGTTGCAATGTTTGCTAGAGAGCTTGTAGAGATATCAGGAGCTGATTTTGATATTGATAAAGTATACAGTCAAATTAAAGAGTGGTATGTTAAAAACGAAAACTTTATTGAGTATGGTAAAGCTACTACAGAACAAGGTAAATATGATGATTACATTGAGTATGTAAAAAATCAAGTATCTAAAAAGGGATCAATATATAATGAAGCATTAAATCTATATAGACAAGATGATCAAGCTATAAAAGTTAGCAATCCTTCCGCATTAATTGTAAGTGACGCTTTAGGTCAAGGTTATGATGATGCTATTATTGCATTAGAAATGTTAGGTTTACCTATATCTAAAGAACAATACAGTGCTTATAAAAAGAAAAATGGTGAACCATATGTAGCAGCATTAAACAATGATATTTTAGATTACAAATATGCGTTAATGGGTAACAAAGGTGTTACAGAAACAACTACAGAAGAAACTCCTATATCTTACACTGCTGCTGCACTAGATATTCTTGAAGATCAATGGAAAGTTTTACAAGATATTACTAAATTAGAAAATGGTATATCTCCTTTGACCGAAAGATCAAGAGAAGATAATATTGATATTGATAATATACTAGGTAAGATAAAAGCTTTTAAAGCAAATAAAGGTGCAGCTATTGGTGCAATTGTTTTACCTAATCAGTATTTAAGTCTTTTAACTGAATACAAAATAAAATTAAAAGGTAACGCTCCTGCTATTAAAATAAATGGAGTTACTTATAATGACTTTGGTTTTTTAAGAGAGAGGTTATCTAAAACAAAAAATGGTCTTAGAAAGCAAGATATTATATCTTCTTTGATTACTATGGCTACAGATAATGCAAAAGAAAGATTAGTTGCTAAACTTGGATTAAATAAATCTGCATTGGCTCTAGTTGGTAATTTAACAGCATTAGGTGTTCCTATTAATACTTCTTTGCTTTTAATAAATAATCCTGTTATACAAAAGATTTATGGTGAAGCATTAAACAAGAAGGAAAAGATGGATCCTGGAGTAGATACTTTAGTAGACAACATGCTTGAAAGTTTAAACCCAGAGGGTAAAAAGTTTAAGGCTCTTTCTATAACAAACGAATTATTAATAAATTCAATTAAATTACCAAATGAAGTAGACGAACAAACTTTATTCTCCATACTTAAATTGTTTAAGGCTGGTAATACAGTTAGTAAATTTACAGCTAATATGGGTGCTGTTTCTAACTTAACACAAGGTTTAGGAAAAGACATGGCTGCAATTAACAAAAAGTCTAATCAAATAGATAAGTTGCTAGATCCTAAAGCAATAATGGATTTATCTAGTATATATTTAAAAGACACATGGCAAGCTAAATATTTACAAATTTTTAATGAAATACGTGATGAGCTATTACCTGTTACATTCTTAAGTGCAAGTCCGCAATTTAAAGATGTAATGGATAATGTCTTACAAAATGTAGATACTGAAGAAACAAGAGGTTTTGATGAAAAAGTAGAAGCAAAAATATCAAGAGATCTATTATCTTATATAACAATAAAAGCTTATCAAACAAAAGGACAAAACGTTGCAACCTTAAGTAACGAATTTATTTATCCTTCTGATTTACAATCTATAGATAAGTTAGTTGAAGATATGCGAGCAACTGATGTAGGAAAAGATAATTTCTTTTTACAAACATTTGCTACTATAAATGCTTATACAAACAAAGACAATAACACAGGTCTTAATCTTGTAGAAGCAAATACATACAGAAGTCTAAACAAACTGCAGAAAATAGACTTGCAAACATCTTTTGCTAAGCTATATGGTTCTGCAACAATGCGTGATAGTGCTTTAGCTATAATCAACTATATGATGGTTAAAGATGGTTTACAATTGACTTATGGAACTTTAATGGATGCTGTTAGTCCGTTTATTATGAATGGTTATTTAAATCACATACAAACAGCAAACATTGCTTTGCGTGATGGATCTGATGTAAAAATGAAAGAAGTATTTGGTTTAACTAAAGCAGAACTTTCTGATGAATTTGTAAGTGGTTATTTAGAATCTAATATTAGCAACTCTTTATTGAATACGTTTAATTCAAAATCTAAAGGTGTTAGTATATCGGATGGTATTTTAACTGTTTCATTAAATAATAATCCTGGAGCAAGTAATTTAGAATATGCAAGATACAGATCTATAGATCCAATGGGTAATGATACATATGTAACATTTAAAGTAGATGGAGAAAAAAGCAATGAAAGCGTTAGGATCTTTAATAAAGCAGAAACATACGGATCAAATCAGCAAAATGGTATTGGTTTTATGTTTGGTGAAAGACCAACTTACCAAGAAGTAAGAGAGAGTGTTAAAGAGAAAAACTATGGTAGTGATACTAATCTTGATGGTATATATAATCAGGATGATCTAATTGATTACTCAACATTAGAAGCAGAACAAAAGGCAGCCTTAGAAAACGAATTGCAAAATAGCCCTGTTGATGTGGTTGTTGGTATAAATACATCAGTAAAACTTGGTGGTAAGGACGTTTCAGAAATTAAACCAAAAATTGCACCACCTACTAGAAGCTTAGTGGTTCCTGAATATAAAATTAATAGACAGTTACAAAATCAAGATGAGTCAATAAGATATGCAAGTACAAATGGAACTACAATAACATTAAACCCTGTAGAAGGAGAGGATGGTAGAGCTAAGTTTTTTGATTACTTTACAGGACAGGAAGGTGGAATAACTTCTAAACAAAAAGCAAAAGTTTTAGAAGCTGTTGCTTCTGAAGGTTGGTCCATGGATAGAATTACTGATTTGCTAAGTAGCAATAAGCTAATAAATACATTCTTAGTTTTACACGAACAAGATCATATAGACAATAATGATAAATCTGTTTATTGGAAAAATGGCAGAGATCTTTTAACTCAAGATAAAATAGACATTGAAGCAAGAGCTACAATAGTTGCTTTGTTACAAATAGATGCTATGCAAGGCGGTACAGTTCCAAAACAACAAACTAGTGAGGATAAAAGTTTACAAATGGAGGATGCTACACAATTAGAACAAGATTTACAATCTGAACTTGAAGCAGATTTAACAGATGTAAACGTTGCGTTAGAAGTGTATTGGGAAGAGCAAATAGAACCTTATCCAGAAAAAAAGGCTAAATTGCGTGAGAAAAAAATGTATCCTTTTAGTAAGATGATTAAAGCTTTTAATGCGGGTAAATATCCACCAACAGATAAAATGACTTCTGAAGAAGTTTTTATGGATGAAATAAATAATTGTATACTATAACAACAATAAACTATGGCTAAATGTCCTAATAAAAATACGGCGGAATATAAAGCTTTGCAATCAGTATATAAAACTGAGATAGCAACAAATAACATAATTAATCTTTGGCAAAAAACTAAAGATAGTGATGCGTTCCCTACTGTAACAGAAGCTGCAGAGTATACTAAAAAATCTAAATTAGCTTATGCATTAAAACAAAAGTCTTTTGGTGAGAGTGTACTAAAAAATTTACAAAACAAAGGATACATCGTAAGTTTTGGTGGCAGAATGATGGTTAAAAGAACGTTTAAAGGTGATTGGCAAGCAAGTGAAGCTGCTTTTAAATATCATGATAACTTGATTAGCCAGTATCTTAAAATAAATAATATACCACAAAATGTTGTTCTAAGAACTCAAGCTATAAATCCGCTAACTAGGTATATAAGTATAGACCCAAAGGTTATTACACCTAAAGATATGCTTCCTAAAACAAGAGCATGGGATCAAACAAGAGCCGTTTCTGTTATAACACATCTTAGTAAGTTGTTCCCTCAATTAAAAATAAAAGTGTTAAGCGTTAAAGATGCTAAAAAGTTACATGCGCTTATACCTAAAACAAAAAGGGTAAAAGATTCAAATTTTAATAATGTAAATTCATTCTATTATCAAGGAGCAGTAATACTAGTTAAAGGGAGAGTAACAAATGAAATTGCTATAGAGGAAGTATTACACCCATTTACAGATGCTATACAAAATGAGAATCCTCAATTGTATAATGGTCTGCTTTCTGAAGCAAAAAATAACTTTCCAGAAATGGTAGAACAAATTAGAGCTGCATACAGTTCTAATCAACGTTTTAGTAATCAGGATAGAGATATGGAGATAGTAACCCAAGCTCTAGCCAGACATTTTAAAAAAGAATATGAAACCAAACCTACAACTTCTTTTATCAATTTAGTTAAAGAAGCATTAGAATGGTTAAAATCAGTAATCAATAATTTTCACGAGTTAATAACGGGAGGGTCTATACCTATTTCTCAGATTAGCTCTACTGCAACGTTTAGTGATGTTGCAAAACTTTTGAATACAGAAGCAATTAATTTTGATCTCAATATCCGTAAAGACATAAGAGTAAAGTATTCTCTAAGTCCAGAAAAACAAAAGGTTATTGATACTATAAAAGATTCTGCAAATGGTATACAAAAAGAAATAGTAGATAAACTAATGCATGTGGCTAAGCATGCTCCAGGTAAACCTTTAGACACGCTATCTGCAAGTGCTGCTAATGCAAATGAATCAGATACTATAATGGTCTTTGATGAGAAGTCTCACACCTATATGGACATACTTAATTCTGAAGTATATCTATCAGCTACTACAGCAATAAAAGGTCAGCTTACTAATAAAGAAGAGGAAGCAAAGCTTGCTAAAACAGAAGCTATAAAAAACCTTACTGGACAAAAACGTAAAGATGCTGTCAAACAGTGGAATGAGAAAATTAAAGAAGGTAAAAGATTAGATACCGAAAAGCTTGAGTCTGTTGAATTAAATTTAGAATTGGGTAATGATATAGATCGTATAGTTGATGCTATTGTATCATTTGAGAATATTGATAGTATTGTTAAAGACATGAAGATTCTAAATGATGATCAGGCAAAGCAAGCATTTAGAGATATGGAAATTATTATAGCTGGTCTAAAGCCACCAGGTAGTATTGCATTATCTCAAGTAATTGTATTTGATAAAGCTACTAAAATAGCCGGTACAGCAGATTTAATTATTATAGACAAAGAGGGTAAAATTAGAATATTAGATTTAAAGACAAGTAAGAATTCTATTCTTGATACATATTTAAAACCTACTAAAACAGGATTTAGAAAAGAAACTAAGTATGAAGGTAAGACTTGGAATTTACCTGCTGACAGCAAACTAAAACAAAAAGGTGTAGATAGACTTTCTACAAACGCTCAACATAATTTACAAGTAAACCTATATAGAAGAATGTTTGAAAATATGGGTTATGATGTTTATGAGGGTGACATGTCTGCTTCTACATTCCATATTAAAGTTGATATTGAAGGTAAAGGTAAAGATCAGAAGTATGTAGGTAATTGGAAGTTTGAAGGAAGCTATGATCATACAGAAACAAAACCAAGTGAGAACAGGGTTTATGTAGATATGCTTGTTCCATCTACAAAAAACAATATTAATAAGCAGAAAATGGATGCTGCTATTAAGAATCAAGAAGATGCACCTTATAGAGGTGATCAAGATGCAAATGTAAAAGATAAAATACCTCCTGTAGTAGAACCTAAACCACAAAGAGAATTAAATGCTATTTATGCAACTTTAGAAAATTATTCTATTGCACTACAAGAAGCAGAGAACTCAAATGTTAAAGGTAAAAAAGTATTTACCAATAAGACACAGAAAGAAAAACAAGATGATGTAGCTAGAACTTTGGCTTATATTAATCAAGGAATTGCTAGAGGACCTAATGAACAATCAAAAGTTTATTCTGCATTATTAAGTGATGCATTAAAGCAAATTAGAGAGTTTACAAGTTATATCTCAGATCCAAATAATATTTCTAAACCTGAATTTATTACTTATGTTTTAAACTTCAACAGGTTTATATCATCTTTTGAAATTTTATATAATATAAGTGAGTCGTCAGATTTAAATGCAACTCAAAAAACATTAGTGTTAAAGTTACAGCTAGAACGAAATAAACTTATTGGAGGAACTGTTTTAAAATCAGGAAGAGAAGGTCTTGTAAATGATGCTATATTTAATTTTGTGAAAGAAGTTGTTAGAAACAGATCTAACAAAAAGTTTGGTGTTGAAGGTAGTGGTTTTACAGAGCAAGATCTAATAGATGAGCTTACTTTAGGTAACGACATTAGCATGGCTGATTTAGGAACCAGAGATCTATCTACATCAACAAGTACTTTACTTGCAGTAATAGATAAAATATACAAAGAACAAAAACAAGTTCTTTTAGATAAAATTGCTTTTAGAGAAAACGTTTTAAGTACTGCTGCAAATAAGCTATTAAAGCTTGACGGTAGAACCAAGAATCAAATATATGATTTTATGCTTGAATTTGATTCAGAAGGAAAACGTACAGGTGCTTATGTCAAAGAAATTGGAAAACTTTATCTAGAAAAACAATTTGAGTTAAGACAATCTTTAATAGATATAAATGGACACATGTATCAATATAGAGATGTATCAAATGTACTTACTGCTACCCAAGAGGATATAGATTATAATATTGATTTAGCATTAAAGAAAAGAAAAAACTCTAACTTTTGGAGAGCTGAAAGATCTGATGAAAATGGAAACAGAATAGATGGAGAATACCACAGACATACAGATGAGTTTTTACAAGAACGACGTAAGTGGGAGACATGGGTTAATAATGGTACTTATGGTAAATGGGTAAGAAAGGTTGGAGTGAAAGATGCTGACTACTCTCAATTCATAATAAAGTATTTTGATAACACCAGATATAGTAAAGCATTAACTGATACAGAAGGTAACCCTACCGGAGTCATTGAAAAAAATGCTTATGGTTTATTCCCAAAGGTTAAATATAGAATTGCAAATTCATTTACAGTAAATGAAGATGGATCACAGGGACAGGATATGCGTAGTGATAAGTTTAAAGCTATATACGATACATCTAAAACTGATGCTTTATCAATTGCACAAAGAGAGTTCTATGAAATTTATATACAATACTATGAAAAAGAACTTCTAGCAAAGCTACCTGACAATACAAGACAACAAATGTTAGGTAAGATACCTTTAGTAAGAGATACTTTATTAGATGATTTAAAGAACAAATCTGGTTTATTTACTAGAATGTTTTCTGGTGCAGTAAGGTCAGTTAAAAATTTAGTTACTGAAACTGCTACACAAAAAACTGTGTTGCTTGATGAAAATGGTAACTTTATAAATTCAATGCCTGTTGGTTTTACAGGTAGCCCAAGAGTTGAAGGTGCATTAGAAGCAGCACAAGCGGAGCTTGCAGATTTAGAAAATACATACAAAAAAGGAAAAATGTCACCTGAAAGATATAGAGCTGACAAAGCACTTATATCAGGAAGAATTGCTAAGATAAGAGTACAACCTTCTGTTGGAGAAATTAGTCCTGATTTAGGATCTAGTCTTCTAAAGTTTAGCGCTATGGCTGAACATTATGAAGTAATGGGTGAAATAGAAGATACATTGCAAGCAATAGTAAGAGTTATAGAAAACAAACAATATAGTCCATCAGATAAAAATACAAGTTTGATTGGGCGTACTGCAGCAGGTGCACTTAAAAAAGTAGGTCTTACCAAAGAAACATCAGGTGATTCTAATACTCTCAAGAGAGCTCGCGCATACATGTCAATGGTATACTATGATAATGAATTAGTAAGCCAAGGATTTTTTGATAAGTTTGCAAATACATTAATCTCACAGTCTTCCTTAGCTTATGTAGCTTTTAACCCGTTTGGTAACTTTAATAACTATTTAATGGGTAAGGTTAACAATAACATAGAAATGCTAGGTGGTAGATTCTTTAGTAAGAAGAATTATTTTAGAGCAAGTAAAGAATATAATATTACAGCTTTGCCTGCCATCATACAAAGAACAGGTAGTGGTTTAGCAGATATGACTGATATTGCTACATTAGGTTTATTGGGTATTAATAAATCAGACTATGATCCTGATAAGGTTAATAACAAATATGAAGCTTTTGTGGAATTATTTAGAATGATGGATGACTCTACAGATATACGTGAATCATCTAGAAAGAATGACTCACAAAGTTTATGGTCAAGATTTAAAGCTTGGGGTTATGTGCTACAAGACGCAGCAGAATACAATGTACAAACTAAGGTTGGTATGGCAATGTTGATGGATGTCGACGTACTTAATGAAGATACTGGTGAAACAATGTCATTATATGATGCAATGCAGTTTAATGGTAAGACGCATGACTTAACTTTACAGGAAGGATTTACAAAAGTAATAAACAAAGACGGTACAATAGAAGATTATACTGACAAGTGGAGATATTCTCTTAGAAATAAGATACGTGAAGTAAATAAACAAATACATGGTAACTATGCTGCAGAAGATAGAATGGTTATACAAAGTACAACTTTAGGTAACTTGGCTGCTCAATTTCACAAATGGGTAGCACCAGCAATTAGAGCTAGATTTCAATCAGAATACTTTGATGAAAACCTAGGTTGGATGGAAGGTAGATATAAATCTGCTTGGCAATTTGCTGCATTTGTTAAACAACAAATATTTGCAGGTAATAGGGATATAAGAAAGTATGCTGAAGGGTTTAAAGAAATAACAGCCGGTGAAGGCGGAGGCTTTGCAGACCAAAGAGCATCCAATAAACTCTTGGGAGTTTACAGAACAATGGGTGAAATTGGTATTATATTGACTGTAAGTTTGGTAAATACAATAATGGAAAGCGTTTTATCCGGTGAAGATGATGATACTGAGACACAAAAAAGAATTAAACACTTGGCAAGATACCAAGGTGACAGGTTATATAAAGAACTTGTTTTGTTTGTTGATCCGGTTCAAATTTTCCAAATGGCTAAATCACCAATTGCTACAACAAGAACGCTTGGTGAGCTTGGTGAAGCCTTAAAGTTAAGTATTTGGACTCCAGCAGGATATATACTTCAAAGTAAAGAGGATTTCTATGCTGATTCAGATTATGTTTATCAAAATAAACCTAATAAAGGAAAATTAAAAGTTAATAAAGCTTGGAAAGATGCTATGCCAATTTTATATAGTATACAGAAGTGGGAAAACTTAATAAAAGAACAAACGTTTATGGTTAAATAAAAGTTTAAACTCTCTAGTTAATTCTAGGGAGTTTTTTTTTATATGCCATATAAATAGTGTATATTATTATATAGGGTTTAAAGTCACACTCTAACAGTTATGAAAAAACTATTTGTTTTATTAATATTATTACTAGCAACATTTTCATCTTGTGGTACATATAATATATCTACCAGTTATAAGATTAAAAGTATTTTAACAATAACAGAGAAAGGTGATACTCTTGCTGTTCCAGTCAGAGATTTTAAATTTAGAATACTTCGTCAGGATGACCCTTTTAGATATCATTATAGACAAAATTGGCAATATAGAAATTGGAATTACTATAATGTCCCTAACATTAATGTTAGAAATACATATAGACCACCTGTAATGCACACAAGACCAGTAACTATACCAATAATTAAACCTACAAAGCCAATTAAACCGGTAAAAGCTATTAGAACTATTGCTCCAACAGTTAAGCCAAAGGAAAATTAAATTTAACAATGACAACTAAACTATCTATAGTGAGCATAACAGCATTCTGCACGTACTTATGTACGTACTTTTTTGATTTATCAATGGAAAACATGGAACAATACTTAGCTGTATGTTCAGTATTATGGTTAGATGGCATTTTTGGAGTTTGGGCTGGCTGTAAAAGAGAAGGGTTTAAAACCTATAAAGCATTAAGAATAACAAAGAACACCTTTACATGGTTAGCCATCCTGACCGTTATCCTTATGATAGAAAAAGGCTTTGCAGGAACAGGTTGGCTATCCGAGGTAATTGTAGTACCCTTTATGATACTACAACTTATAAGTGCTTTAAAGAATGCTTCTATGGCAGGCCTAATAAAGACAGCAGAGCTCAATAAAATCTTAGATAGAATTGATAATCACAAAGGACTTAGAAAATAGAGTCCTTTTTTAATGAGTCAATGTATCTAGCTCTATCATATGCATCTTGTATTGAGTCTTGCTTAGTATAGATGATAACCTTTCCTTCATCAACATACCAGTCTAACACATCTGGATCCTTATCAGGATTATACTGTGGCTTGCAACCTAGGCAAACCAACAGTAATAAAAACCTAACCTTCACAACTACTACATTCTAAAATGTTTCTTGCAAAGTCTTGTGCACTACTCTTACTAAACTGATAGTACAAAGTTTTTACACCTTCTTCCCAAGCATACATGTACAGCTTATTAATATCTTTAGCTGATACTGACGGGTCAATCATTAAGTTTAATGACTGGGACTGGTCAATGTGTTTTTGTCTTTGTGCTGCTTGTAATACAATCTCTTTAGGAGATATCTCAACAAAAGACTTGAACACTGCTTTAGTAGGAAAATCTAAGTGTTGTACACTACCATCTTTCTTTAGGATAGATTTCCAAGTCTTGTCTGTATTTAGACCATACTTCTCAAGTTCCTCTTCTAAAAATGGGTTCTTGTAAATAGTCTTAGACTTAGCAAGATCCTTAATAAAGTAGTTAGACTTGATAGGCTCTATACCCATAGATACAGCACCGTGTATAAATGAACTAGACTTAGTAGGAGCAATGGCCATAAGAGTAGTGTTAGCATACCCTTCTCTAAGAGATGTGTATCCATACTCATTATGCAACTCTCTAGAAGCAATCTCACTTCTGTCTTTAAGTGTTCTAAAGATCTCACTGTTTAATCCTTTAGCTTGCAATGAGTCAAACTCAAGAAGCTTTGACTGAAACAAAGAGTGGTATCCTAAAACACCAAGACCAATTGCTCTATGCTTCTCAGCAAAGTTAAAAGCTCTCTTCATACCCGGCATAGTCTCAGACTTTATAATGAATTCATCCATTACTGCATTTAAGAAATATACATATGTTTCAATTGCATCAGTTTCTTTTATCTGATCCCAATGCAATAGGTTTATAGATCCTAAACAACATACAAAAGAATTATAACTATCAGTAGGAAGCTGGATCTCCGAACATAAATTAGATGCTGTGATTTCCATTCCAAGCTCTTTGTAAGGAGAGTTATTGTTAGAGCTGTCTTTAAACATAATATAAGGAAATCCAAACTCACTTCTGTTCTGAATGATCTTGGCCCATATCTTACGTTTAGATTTATCACCTTCTTTCATCTCATTCATCCACTGATCAGTAACTGTTACACCATACTGTAAATTTTGTATAGGGTTACCCTCTGTACCAATGTCTAAAAATTCTAAAATGTCATTATGTTCAACAGGTAAGTATACTGCACATGCACCGCGCCTTGCTTCAGATTGTTTACATACATCTACTACAGTATCATAAATCTTAGCATAGTGCACTGGGCCATCAGCAAAACCACCTGTAGATATTTCAGTTCCTCTTGCTCTAATGTTGCCAATAAAAGCACTTGTACCTCCCCCATATTTACTCATCATTCCAATTTCACGGCCTGCATTTAAAATACTATTTAGATTATCATCAACGTTAGATCCATAGCAGCTTATAGGCAAACCTTTTTGTTTACCAAAGTTAATCCATACAGGAGTAGATAGAGAGTAAAACCCTCTTGACATATAATCCTCAAACTTTTCTGCAAAGCCTTTTATATTCAAATACTTTTCTGCTTTAATAGCAATGTCTTTGATTCTTTGTTCAGGGCTTTCTGATATATACCCTCTTGATAAAAATGTGCGGCTGTCTTCATTCAGCCAGTAGTATTTATTATATTCCATTAATTTTTGTTTTTATTTCCGTTTTGTTTCCAATCTATCCAAAAGCCTATAGCCACCATCAAGTGTAAAAAAATAGACAATGCATATTCATAAAATTCATGCCAAGTAGTAAAATGTAAATGCACATGACCAATTATCCAAAAGGGTATAGCCATTTGCTGACTATACCATATAAGAAAGAATTTTATAAACTTCATTTCTCTTTGGTGTTAAAGGTTAAAATAAATCATCTTCTGTGATGCTCTTGCTTTTTTTATTATAATCAACACTCTTTTTGTAAAAAAAGTCTCCTTCTTTAGTACCAGTTATCTCAATATCAAACCATTCCACTGCTTTTAATATTTCTTGATCAACTTCAAAGATTGGTTTCATCCCTATCTTTTCTAAAGAGTTGTTGAATCTGTTTTTTATAAAATGTTGTATTGTATTCTGCGGCAAGAAGCTAAGCTCACCTTTCTCAAATATCCAATCAAGTATACCACACTCAGCTCTATATGCTTTTCTGCATGCTGAGTCAATTAAATCTTCAAACTCTTGATCAAACCACTCAGGGTTTTCCTTCTTAATGATATTGATAATTTCTGCACCAAAGTTACCGTGTATCTCTTCTTCTTTACTTGTGGCCTCAACAACGTTAGATATACCTTTAAGTACATTCTTTTCTTTGTTAAAGCTCATCATAATTAAGAACTGACTGAATAAACTTACATGTTCTATAAATAAAGAGAATAATAATACAGACTTAGTATACATTTTATTATCTCTAGAACGTGTACCATCTAGGTACTTTCTTAAATACTTAAGTCTACCTTCTATTGCAGGAACTTCAACTACTGATTGAAATTCTTTTTCCAAACCTAGTATTCTAAGTAGTCTTGCATAAGCATCTTTGTGTCTTACTTCTGACTCAGCAAAAGTAAAGCCTACATCACCCACTTCTGTAATAGGCATTCTCTTGTAAAGATCACCCCAGAAAGTTTTTACATTTACTTCTATTTGTGCAATTGCTAGCATAGTCTTTTTAATAACATCTTGCTCAGCCGGCGTAATAGTTACTTTAAAATCTTGTATGTCTTCTGTAAAATTAAATTCTGTGTCTATCCAATAAGAATGTCTAATAGCATCTTTATAAGCTAAGAGTTGTGGGTATTCATAAGGCAATATATTTTGTCTAGATTCAAAAATGTTGTTATTCATATGTGTATAATTGTAGATTAAAAAGCTGCATTCATATTTACAAAAATGCAGCTTGAGGACGTATATATAATTTAAAAAAAATATGTCTAAGTAAAAAGTTTAAGTTGACATATTTACGTATGAAAGTGTTAAAAATATTAAACCAATTTCAATTCCTGAGATAGGACGATAAACATCATCATCACATAATACTTCACAACTAATTGTCTTAATGCCTAATAGAGTCTCTGTTGGAAGTATTTGTACAGAAAATTTGTTCTTAAAAACAACAGGGTTAATTTTATTCATAATTGGATAATTTTGTAAATGTTAGATATTTTACTAAAAATTTTGTATATTATATATATATACATTTTACTAGTGAATCAACAAATATATGAATTATTTGAGATAGTAAATGTTTATTTGTATATTAATAGTATAGTAATTAATAATAGAAACGATGTTCAAAAAAATTATAAATGTACTATGGACTTATAGCCTTCAAGATTCTTGGAGAGCGGTATGGTCCAAAACTTCTTTAGATGAAAAAGCAATAGCTACATTAAAAGAAATTAAGAAAAGATATAAACTAACTGCAGAAGAATTGCAGGACGTAGGTAAAGCAATAAAAGAAGTTGGTAATCAACTTGGTGATATTGATGATGCAATCAAAGGTAAAGCACGTAAAGGAAGAAAGAAAAGCTAAAATGAGAAATTTTTGTTTGCTTGTGCGTTGGCTTACTAAAGGTAAAGTTTGCTTTGGATATTGCCGAAGAGGATTTTGCAATAAAACAAAAAGCCCTTTATAATGGAGGACTGGGAACTAGAAATAGCATTTCACTGGCCTCATGACAGGTTTGCTTTAGGTTGGGAATATATAAAACCGGACAGTGAGTTTAATTATACAACAGTAAAAGTTTATTTGTTATTCATAACATTTAAATTAGATTTTTAAAAGTTTAAATATGAAAAAGATTAACCCAAAAACACAGCCAGGTTTGGCTGCTTTAAAAAAGAAAGCACCCGGAGTAGTTAAGGATATGGGATATTTTAAACGTGGAGGTTCAATGCCTTCTCAAAAATTAACTAGACAACAGTCTAAGTTATTGATGAGAACTGGTGGAGAGCTTGATCAAATGATGTTTGGTTCTGTTACTGAAAAAATGAGAAAAGGTGGTAATGCTAAAAGATTAGCACGTAATGCTGAAACAGGTAAAGAAACTAAACAAGCATATAAACTAGGTGGTGGAACACATAATACGTATAGCGGTAAATAAAAGATATGCCAAACTTTATAACAAGATTATTTTCAAGCGGTGCAGCTAAATTAGTTGAAGGGATAGGTGGTGTCTTAGATGAGCTTATCACATCAAAAGACGAAAAGTTAGCTGCTGAGTTAAAAATAAAAGAATTAATTGCAAAACATGAAGTTGAGATGGAAAAAGAAATCTCTTCTAGGTGGTCCTCAGACATGACTAGTGACAGTTGGTTATCAAAAAATGTAAGACCATTGGTTCTTATATTTTTAGTTGTATCAACCGTTTTATTAGTATTTATAGATGCAGGAGTAATTGAGTTTGAAGTAAAATCTAGCTGGGTAGATCTACTACAGTTAGTCTTAATAACAGTAATTGGTGCCTATTTTGGTGGAAGGTCATTAGAAAAGGTTAAAAAAACAAATAGTAACAAATAAAAATTAGAAACATGTTTAATAAAGGAAAAAATTCAATGTCTTATGGAGACGGTATGTCTAGCAATAAGAATACACCAAAAAATGTAATGAGTAAAGGAGGTATGTCTCCAGGAAAAGAACGTATGCAATCATATGCTAAAGGCGGAGGTCTTATGGGTTATATGAATGGTGGTGATGTAATGGACGTTTATAAATAAACTAAGATTATGAAAAATAAACAACAATGTGTATGTGGTAATTCACAGAATCCAAATGGTTTATGTGATGGCTCACATTTAAAAGATTAATATTATGGCTAAAAAAATATCATTCCCTGAAGGGAACGGGAATATAGCAAATGGATATTATGATCCAACTTCTATACCTGCTAAAATACAAGCAAAGAAAAACGCAACTGCTAGTGCAACAAGAGCAAGAATGGCCCAACAGGGCTTTCAAGCTAAACAAGTTACAACTAGAGCCGTTGAGCCTGTTCAATCAAAAGCCTTTAAAAACGGATATTGTAAATAAAAAAGTATGGCAACGCTAACGGCACAACAAATTACACAATCCGGTTTAAAGCCAGTCTATGCAGCTGCTGATGTAGCGGGAGACTTAGTACTAAATACAGGAATTCAATATTTTCATATTAAAAATGGAAGTGGTGTGTCTGTTACTTCAACCGTAACTCCGGTTATAACAACAGTTGTAGATCCTTCATTAGGAATATTAGTAAAAGAAACACCTACTCTTATACTTGCAGCAGGTGAAGAAGGTTTTTTAGGCCCTTTTGAAACAGAAGCATTTAATAATAGTACCACAGGTACAATAGAAATAGAATATACAGCGGTAGCATCAGTTACAGTAGCTGCATTATATATATAAGTTATGAGCATATTAATACAAGAAATACTTGGTTTACTAAAAAGAAACAAAAAGAAAACCACTCTTGAGAGAGATAGAGATTATTTTGAGTTTGGAAAATTAGCATCAACTAGTAGAATAAATACTTCTTCTAGTTATATAGCACAAATGGAGCCTTTTACTATTAAGTATCAGGATTTCTTTTGTGATGTAAGGCAAGATCTAACTGTAACAATTGAAGGTTCTGGTGTAGAAGGTAAAATACCTGTCTATACTGTAAAAGATGCAATTTGCTCTTTGGATGCTATTAAAGATAGTATTATAACACAAGATTCTACGGACAGTTTAATAACAATAACAGGTGCTTTAACAGTAACTGAAGATGCTATACTATCAAAGAACGTAAACCTGGGAATATTAGGTGATATAGTAAGTACAACATCATTATTTAATGTAGTTCATGATTCAACTGGTACTGCAGCCGGAACAGCAAATAGAATTCTAAGATCTCTTGCAGATGGTAGAGTTGTTTGGTCTGATGACGATCCTGTTGTAAGTCTTACACGAGGAAGTATTTGGATAGGTAGTGCTACGGATGTTAAAGAAGAATTAGCAATAGGAGCAGCTGGACAAGTATTAACATCAGATGGGACTACTGCAAGTTGGTCGTCAACTTCTGTTGGTGTTACCGGTACAGGAACAACTAAACACATGGCAATGTGGACGGGAGCTGGCTCAATAGGTGATGCTTCTCCTGTAACAATGATTCAAGAAACTGTTGGTGCACTTAATGTTTTAACTATAGGTCAAAACCCTGATAGTGATAAAGTTCTTTTTGAATCTACAGTAGAATTTCAAGGTTATGTTAAAGATGCAGGTGCGAGTTTAGGTACTGCAGGTCAAATATTAATTTCTGATAGTTCAAGTCAGGTACTTTGGGGAGATACAGTTTCATCTGTTAGCTCAACTACTGATGGTACTGCACTACAAGTTAGTGTAACTACTGCTACAACAACACCTGCTATTGCATTTACTTGGCAAGGCGCTAGTACTGATTATGTAACAGGTGATGGTGCTTTAGTAGCATTCCCAGCAATACCGTTTACTAGTTTAACTACAACAGGAACTTCGGGTGCAGCTACTTTAGTAGCAGGAGTATTAAACATTCCTAATTATGCTACTGGAGGAGGTGGTGGAGGTAGTGTTACAACTGTTACAGCTACTACAGCAGGTGATGCTTTAGATGTGGCAATAGCAGATCCAACTACTACACCAGCAATATCACTTACTTGGGCAGGAAATGATACTCAATATATAGATGGTGCAGGTGATTTAACAACATTCCCTACTGTAGGTAGTATGTCTAGTTGGACACTTGGTGATGGTACAGGTATTGAACCTGTAACAAATGGAGTAGAAGTTGAATTTAGTGGTGGAAATAAAATTACTACACAAGCATCTACTATTGGATCTGATAAACAACTAGCCATAGTACATGACGACACAACAAGAACAGACACAACATCTACGGATGCTCCTGCTGCAGGCGGTACATTTACAGTAGTAGATTCTATTACACAAGATGCAACAGGTCACCCTACAGCAGTAAATGTTAAAACAGTTACTTTACCCTCTGATACAGTATATGGAGGATGGGATTTAGCTGGAGATACGGGAACTGCAGAAACAATACAATCAGGTAATACTGCATTAATAGCAGGTGGTGTTGGTTTAACAACTACCGTGTCAGCAACAGATACATTAACAGTTGACTTAGATAATACAGCTGTAACGCCAGGTGCATATACTACTGCAGATATCACCGTTGATCAACAAGGTAGAATTACAGCAGTTGCTAGCGGAACTACTAGTCTTCCTTATACTAGTGTTGTAGGATATATGACTTACAACGGTAGTACTTGGGGTGCAATTATCTTATCAAATGATACTGGAAAAACATATACGTTTTCAGGCCCAGGACTTCAAGATGAGTTTAGTATTACTGCTAATACAAATTGGACAGATAAAAATAGTATGTATGTTACCTTTGGAAATGATATATCAAGCGATCATACTTTTGGGAGATTACATGATATTACTAATAATTCAATTGAATTTAAAGTATATAATACATTAACAAATGTAAATGTTGCAGTTTTTCAACGATTAATGTATGAAATTAGAATCTATTAATAACTAATAGTAGAATAATAAAAAAGGTGCTTGTATAATAACTCAAGCACCTTTTTTTATTACTACTCCTGTCTTTGTATACATAAGTAAAAAAACAATATAGCAATTGATATTTTTAGTATAATAATCAACTATTATTTTGTATAAGCTTCATATAATAACTGACCTTCTGAAATATTTTCATCTACTTCAATCAACTCATGGTCTTGTATATCAACCAAACTTGTTGTGTCAACATCAGAGTTATTATTATTAACTACTACATTTTGCCAATCAAAATCCGATTTAGCTTGAACAGGTAAATTTCCTAAGACGTTATTCATCATAAAGTCATGAAAGTTTTGACTGTCTTGCATCCAGTCTCTTGGTGTAGAAACTTTTAATGAATGAGTTACGTGATTATAAAAAGTCCATGCATTATCATCATTACAATTATAATCATAAGATGGTTTTTTCATTTCTTTTTTAATTATACTCATTTGAGATGATGTTATAATATCATCATCAGCAAATAATCTTCCTAATAACTCAGACTGCTGTCTTTTTGTTAGAGTAATATTTCTTAACTCATCTCTATCATCTAAGATTCTGGTGTAATGTTTTTCACCAGTCTTAATTTGATTACTTAGTTGCATTACAATATCATGGCCTGCTGTCCCGGTGTGCTTTCTTTTGAAGTTCATCATATCTCCACACATCATTCCGTTACTACATACCATAACATATGCACCCATTGCACATTGAAATCTTATACTCTTGTCATAAGAGTTTGTCCAGGCAAACATCATTCCTAGTTCAGATTCATTATTGACTTTATCAACAAGTGATCGTGTAGGATGAATATGATATATACCCTGTGCTACCTGGGCATTTGTGTTTGCTCTATATATTTCTTTACGAATAGTAAACCCACTATTCTCCAATAATTGTTTTGTATTTTCTATCACTTCTCTATGTGATACTACTGTATAGCTCTTACCGTGATTTGGTAAGGGTTGATTTTCTAAATAAACTTGTGTTGTTTCTCTTGATCTTTTATGTTTCTGCATGGTTTAAACTTTTAAAGTGTAAAGGTAATTAATTATAGCGCTTAAAACAAGTTTTTAACTTCTTTTAATGCTTTTACTACGCAATCTGGACAATCTGTTTTTTTATACATCCATATTAAATAGCCTAATGGTGTGTCTTCTGGTTTCTTTCCCTTATGCTTACCAAAAGGGATTACATCTGATGGCTTAACATTTAAAGTTCTAGTTATACTATTTTGATTATTTGACTCTTGAAACCTGTAGGCTTTCTTTTCAAAGGATACCTGACATCTTCCGGTTATACTCTTATTAATAAGCCAAACCGGTATCTTAAAATATTCTGAGGCTAGCTTTTTAGACTCAAATTGTTGCTTGCTTTTCCATTCAATTATTGTTATCATTTACTGGTTTTAAAAAATATATCTAATTGTATCCAAAGAAAAATATCTACTGTATATTTCTTTAAACTCTTTGAGTAATCTTCCTTTATGTTCTAAAGGATATCTCATAACTCCTGAATGATTCTTTATCTCATATGATCTTCTCATTAACTCTCTTGCTTCTGGCTTAGCTTTAATCATTTGTTTAACGTGATTAGTCAAAGCAATGACTTCACATTTATTCTCACCAGCAGCATCTTTAACCATAGAAAAAAGATTATCATACTCTTCTTTCCATCCGGGATAAAAAATTAAAGGGCTATAATTTAAATGAACTTCCCAGCCCAACTCTTTAAGCCGATTAATATCAGCAATACGACTCACTATCTTCTGCATCTTAGGTTCTAGTATACTAGAATACTTCTGAGGCATAAGACTTACGCGTACTCTTGGTGGTTTGTTGAACTTTTTAACGTCAAGCTTCAACAAACCTGGATACTTAGTAGCCATAGTACTATTAAGCTGAGGATGATCATCATAACGTTTAAGGTAATCAATCAAGGGTTCAGGCATATGCTTTTGCATCAGAACTAAATCTGAGTTACATGCAACATCTACCATAGTATATATAGGGTCTTGTTGATCAGGAACTTTAGTAAATTCTTTTTCCCATTCTACAACAGACTGATAAATTTGATCAACGTTTTCATTGACAAATACTCTTTTACCATTATATCTAGACATATAACAATAGGTATCTACACAGCCTCCAAAACATCCATAAATGATATTGGGAGCTATGCAGTTAGAGCTATTGTTATTTGTTTTTGTTACTAGAGTTTTGGTTTTCTGTACCTTAATCATTTATCTTTTACAAACTGACCGTTAATCATCTTACCAGTTCGTTTACTAATGATTTTATAAGCAGATTCAAGACATGCTTCTAATGAAACATTTTGCATTTTAGCTTGAATGATTAACGTTACCATTATATCACCCATTGCATCTATGATCTCATCTCTATCTTTATTTTCTATAGCTGTAAGAAGCTCAGTACATTCTTCTAAAGTCTTTAAAGCTTGGGCCATTGGCGTAGCTTTAGACATTATACCTTTTTCTTGTGCCCATTCTTCAACAGCACATTCTAATTCAAAATAATCCATATGTTAAAATAATTTTAATTGATTTGATGATACATCCATAATACTATTAATTTCCTGCTCTATTGCATTCAAGTAATATCTTTTATCAATATTATAGTTCTCCCATTTTGGTTGAATTTTAATATCATTAAATACTTCTTGTAGCCATTGACCTGATTCTAATTGTATCTCCCTGTTATCATTTTTGTTAACTTTTACAATCTTTACACCATTCTTAGAAATATAATATCTATTAATTTTTTGTAAATCTTCTTCCTGGTATACTCCATCTTTAATTTTTCTAGCTACTTGCTTCCAATCTCCTTTAGATTTACCTCCAATACAATAATCTAGTATATTTTTATTTGTTTCTAAATACTCTTCAGGCAGAGTGTTATGTACAAAATAATGATATATTGCTTTTGGTATAACTAACTTAGATTTATTCTTGTGTAACTGTAAGTTATGAAAATCAAAACGTCCCTTTAGTTTAACAGGAGCAAAACTAAATTTATTGTTTTCTACTTTAAATAAATAGTGTGGTTGATCTTCTTTTACTTTTCTCCAAGTTGATATATCTACTTCTACCCAATCATTGATGCCAATATAATTATTAACATCTCCAATTACCATTTTTTGATATTCATCATGCTCAAGATTTAGATTGGTTTTGTCTTCCCATTCTTTACATATAAGCATATATTCATCATAAAAAGCTTTTGGTATTATAGTTTCTACACCATCTGTATTTTGTAACAGAGCAATAGCACCCGGTATACGCTCCATAATCTGCTCATAAAGCATCATTAGAGATAGTTGACCGTTAATTGTTATTCTCATACATAACTCAGGATCATAAAAGAAGCTGTTTTCATCATTACTAAGGCCAAAAGTAGAATTAAGTATAATCTTATATACATAGTTCATTGGATTGCTCTTAGGAATCTTCTTACGCTCTTCAAAGAACCATTCATATTGATCACAAAACTCTTCTTTAGGGAAGTGTCCCGGAGACCATTGATTCTTTATAGCAAGGTTAGGATAAAAACTTGTAACATCCGATGACATAATCATCATATCATCATCTGGTTCATATACACCTTTGCTAGCAGCACCATGAACACCACCAAGACCAAAGTGTGTATCCACACCTTTATAATTTATATTATATTTAAAACTACCTTTAAGACTGCCTGCATTAACTTCTAAAGAAGCAAATCTATCAAACAAAACTTTAAACTCTTGAGATGTAAATGAGATATATGGTAATATAATATCTTTAATCTTGATTGTATCTCTATACGTTCTCATTTGTTTAAGATCACGTTTAGCAATACCAAGCTTCTTAGTTAAAAAGTATCCAAATATTTCTTTACTGATCCTAGGCTCAGAGGCACTATATAAATTTATACCATACTCTTTAGTTAGCTCTTTTCTTAATCTAACCTGGGAATGGGATCTATTATAGATCTCTTTAGTTGACTTTACATCATTAACACAATAGGTTAATATAGTATCAATCTCTTCCTGTGTATGTATCAGAGTTTCATGATGAATAGGCATATCAATAATGTTTTGCCAATCCATACTATACTGAATCCATTTTAAACTAGAACGTTTAGCAACATTATCCCAATGGTGCATTTTAAAAATATCTATTTGTCCCATTTCCATCTTCCAAGCGGGGTAGTCACTAAATTCTTTTTTATTAGATTTAGCTATACAACGTTGAGCATACAAATATATAACACCTGCTACTTCACAACCACTCATATCTTTCCATGACTTGTAATTGTCTAATATATAATGAGTTACTTGCGCGTCAAATGCTAATCCATTATAAGAAATATGCCATTGTTTATGTTCAATGTTTTCTTTTAGAAAACTTATAAACTCTAGCAAATCATTTCTTAAATCATGAACAACAAATATTTTTGTTTCTGTAGTTTTATAATGTTCAAACACTCCGGTGAAACAATTAGATAAAGTTTCATAGTCCATTACCCAATGTTTCATGTCTTGTCTTTTTTATATTTATTTTTAAATGTATGCAGTGTTCTTTCAGTAATACCCAAGGCCCTAGCAGCACTTTTTACAGTCTTATATTTTTTTAGAGATAAAGTCATTAGTCTTTCCCTCATTTGTATTAGTGTTTCCATTGTTATAGTTTTTAAGTGCTACTACTTTAGCTTCTAATATTAAATCCATAATACTATCATAAATACTTTCTACAGCTTCAGGAGATCCGTCACGCTCTAAACTTTTGTTTATCTCTTTTTCATATAAGTCTACAGTTTTAATAACATGCTTTATTCTTTGCTTAACTTTTTGAGTATGTATGTATTGTAAACCATGTGCTAGTTCACCCATACACTTAGTCATAGCAAAGAGAATGTTTATGTCCATTACTTCTTCTTGTCTTAATTGTGTCATCTTATAATTTATTAGAGCCAAAAAAACCCCAAATCAATGAGGTTCTCTTTTTTTGACCAATAGTGTTTTACTACTACTGGCTAGGTAATATTAGTTTAGATACCTTTGTTTCTTGTAAGTCTACAAAAAACTCTTCTAAATCAAAAGTACTTGCATTTACTGCAAACATGTGAATAAACGTTTCAATATCTTTTCTATCAGATAAATAAAACTCTGAAAAAGTATCAACCAATCTTCTTTCTTCTTTAACTGTTTTACCAGTTTGTTGATTGGGACTCTTTAATCTCATAGGTTGTCCTTCATCATCTAATTTAGGAACCATATGGTAAGATTGTTTCATAACCTTACTAATTACTGCTAAAATGCTTGATGTTGGATCAAACATAGCTTCTACGTATGGTGAGTCATTACTCACAGGTATTAATGTAAATGACTTAGCATTTCTAAAACTAGAATTTACTAACATCATATTTTGTCCAATAGTTTGTGACATATTATCTTTTTATTTTTCCAAATATATGGAGTTCTTTTTTAATAGACAATCTAATATTTGATTATCTTCATAAAATGTTTCTTTTTCTAAATCTGGTAAGCTGCACACTTCATAAATGTTTTCAATTATTTCTATATCTATATTTAATGCATCAGCATAATTCTGATGTGATTCTTCTGGAGATAAAAAAGACTCTACATAGTTTAGCATCTTACCCGATGAACTAAAAAAGTCTAGTATAGTTAGCTTACTATCAAGAGTAAACTGAGAATACTTACCTTTTAAAAATCTTCTAAAATCATTCTTGTGATATGATAAGTTAAATATAAAAACATGCTTGTTGCCACCAATATCTAAATACTTTTCAAAAAACACATGACTGGTTAAATATCTATCACAGAATTGTTTGAAGGCTATTCCTGATTTAGCGTGGTATTCACATAGAAGCTTGTATTCTCCAGAAGTATAAACATGCTCCCAACAAACATAAGTTTGTATAGGAACATATTTAATACCTTTTTTTAATTTTAATAGTGGGTAAAGAAAGACTTTACTTTTTTGAAAATAGTCTGTGTATACATTATCCATACTACAATTTAATGTTTCCTGCTAAGAAATCATAAGGTAATTGATAATTTCTTTTGTCATAATGATAGGAGCCAACTTTTATAACTCCCTCTAAACCAGACACCCATGATGTCATAGTCTCAGGTGTAACATCAAATACATAAACCTGTTTATACAAATCAATTACAACAAACTTGAATGTTATAGTATATTTTTCTGCATTTTCACCTAATGTATCATAGACTAGTTTTGTATAAATAGCAGCTTGCAACCAATAATTGTAAAAGTCAACAGTATCTTTAAAGTCAGATATAGTTTTACTAGTAGTCTTAAGGTCACAAATTGTTACTTCATACTTCTCATGATCTACCTTATAGAAATCTATATAGCCATGCAGGCCAAAACTTTTATCTTTTAAATTAGACTTTAAGTATTTCTCTGCATGTGTTTCTATAGGATCTAATTCAAAATCACTTTGCTGCTGCTCAAATAAAGCAAGAACATCCTTGTTTTCTCTGATAGCTTCTACCTTCTCTTCACACTTTGTTAAAGTATCTTGATCAATAACATCTACATTAGTATTAGATAAGAATTCCCAGTAAGGTTCAAACTCATCTTTTATAATCTTAACTATGCGCTGTTCATCTGTCTTAAGAGACTGATATAAATTCATTTCTTTAAGTGAATTTAATACTATTTCAGATGGAACATCAAATAGCTTTTTTGCATCTGTATGTAAAGACATGTCTTTTAGTACTTTTCTTACACTATCAGATGGTGCTTTACCTGGTGTTATGCTAAACTTCTCTTTAACGTTTTCAGGTTCAAACAATAGACAATGTACAAGTTTACCTTCTACTAAATGTTTATCAGTTCTAACCTCACGGTCAAATAATATATATTCCTTATAGAATAAGGATGGTGAAAACAATAATTTGTTTAAAGAGGAATAGCTAAAGCAAAAATCTTTTTTTGCATAAAACTCATCTTCTTTTTCTTTATTTCTAACCATTTATAATTGTTTTACTTGTTAATTCTTCATTAATGTACAATGAGTCTAAATCCATCTTAAAAACATCTGACTCTTTTCCTACAAAGTTATTAAGCAATGTGCTATATAACTTTTTTCTTGTCTTATTTACTGCAAACTCAGTCAATTTTCTGTCTTTAGCTAAGAGATTTAAATAATTATTAAAAGAATGTATGCTTGTGGTATTACGTCCTCCTGCATAATCTTTTAATCTATTTCTAAAAGCTTTTACATTAACTGAATTCCAATTGTTTGTAGATTTAAGCCATTCATATTGCCAATAGAATATATTTGATACAACATCAAAAGACTTTTCAATATTACAGTTTGCTAGCATTTCTAAAGCAAGTGATCTGTTATCTATATCATGACTAATAACCATATTCTTAACTTCATCATATTGAGTATTATCCAATACGGTAAGATCCTCGTCTATTATATTACAAATCTGAGTATCTAAAACAAACTGAGTCTTCTGAGAAATTAAATTATTTATTGCTTCAACATTTCCTGACTCTAAAGTCCAGTTATAAGAATTACATGATGATTTGCGCTTTATTTCCTCCACATAACTAGAAAAATCATCATATGTTTTGTCTGATATATTACTTGAGCTGTGCCAATCTTTATGGTATTGAAAATTAACCATAGAATCTTTGTCACAGCTAGATATAAACTTTCTAAGCTTTTCTAACGCTTCTTCACTTAATACATTTTTTTCACTCAAATACTTTAAAATATTAAAAGCATTTAAAAAAGTTATAGGGTTACCCCAGTTTTTGGTTAATATATTATCAAAATACTTTAGTGATATAATAGATATATCCGCCCTACTAGGATCTCTTACAACTTTACAATTGTATCTATCTTTTAATAGATCTAATTTCTGTCTAGGTAGAGTAATCTTTGGATATCTATGTACTTTTTTATCTTGAAGATCTATTATATCTTCAGTATCTATTTTAATTAAACCTGAAACATTTAAATCTTCTAGATTCAACTCATATGAATTATTAGAAGTAATCCATTTAGAGTCTAAATCTTTAAAGGTTAACGCTTCAGCCATTAGTTTATTGTTGCTATCAAATGATTTATTCTTCATTTGAACTTCAACATTGTATATTGTTTTCATAAATCTATTTTAAATATTGTTGGTATTCCTTTTTAACAGCGACTTTAAATGTATAAAGATCTCTATTATTTATAGATATTTCTCTTCTTACAATAGGTTCTAAATATCTGAACGTTGTTTTACACAACAGGTTCCTTTCTTCTAACCATAGTATCATACCTTGAGCGCTTTTTCTTTCAAATTCATGAAAACTTGACTCTTTAAGCCAGTACTTAAGATCTTTATCTCTATTATCTGCGTATGTAATTTGAGAACAGTCTTGAGCAAACTGCCACAATAGGTGATAGTTTGTCTTATAACATATAGTTGGTATAACTTTAAGAGCTAATGCTTTGTCATCACCATAAGAATTTAACTGAACCTTTATATCAGACAATAAGTCTTCATCCATTATAGTCTTATTAGCAGAACTGTGAAGTACAGTTTCTGTGTCAATAACGCTTACATCATTTGTATCAATAATATATGCTAAGTTAATAGCCATACCTGTTAACATCCACTGATCATATAAACTGGTTTCAATATCTAAGTCATAATATCTAACTTTTTCAGTTATTCTATTGCTTATTATACACTCTATTCCTGAATTATATATTGCAACTTCTATAGCAGCATGGGCATGATGTCTACCTTTAGTAGTTTCATAATTCCACAACTTATTCATCATTAATGTAGATGGAATATTTTCTCCATTTTGTAAGGTGTGTGTGCTTATATCTTCATGTCCTATAATTAGATCTGCTAATGTATAATCATTTGTTACAGTTATGCCATGTTCTTTAAGCGCTGCTTTTAATCTATCTTGTGATACGCTACACTTAGGTAGTATAAAAGCTTTCTTCTTATTTACAAAACACGACTTGTCTTCTGTAGGCACTGTTAATATACGTTGTATTTTTTCATATGTGGTTTGATCTTGAGTACATAATACTTTATCTACCACCGCAGATGTAGAGACAACACCATAAATGGTGTCATCATCTAATCCGAAGTGCGCTAAAGCATCAGTATTAAAATCTTGATATACTGATTTATTTGCCATCTTATTTCATTGTCATTTTAATGATTGCAGGGTTCATCATCATCTTGTTAAATTTCTGTTTGTTACCATTAAAGATTGTTCTAACTATTAGATATTTAAGATCATTAGTAAAGTAATCTTTAGTACATAAAGAGATTAATCTATCAGATATTTTCTGATTTATTGTATTCTCTTTAGAATATACAACTGAGAAGTTTGCTAAACGTGTTGCTAACGTAGATGCAATATCAGCACGATAGTCATCATCTTTACCAATACAACCTCTAAGCTCGCCAAGAATATATGACTCATTTTCATGTGTCAATAAATCTTTAGGTGTTACCAGTTTATCCAGTTTATTATTAATAAACGTTGTAAACATAGAAGCAAAGGCATCTCCAACTGATCCTTCTCCAATCATTTGAATTAAGGATAAGTTATCTTCAAAACTATCAAAACTTGATATTGAGTTAAAGAATGTTGTTATAGATCTAGCATTAGTTTCTTGCGTCACCAACTCAGGGTGAAGTAATAAGAAGTTAATACATCTAGTATCAATCCCTGCTCCTTCTGCCCATTGAGCCCATACATCTACATCAAACTTAAGATTTGCGGTTACATATCTGGTCTTCTGTGCACTATCTACACTGTTAACCATATAATCACCATTGTCTGGGTTTGCTGTTAACATAATATGCCAATCTTTTGGTAGTGTCCATGAAATATAACTCTGACGATCTATCAATTCCATAACAGCTTGAATAAATCTTGTATCTGCACGGTTCCAGTCATCTAGTAATAAGATACCACCGGCCTTTGCATCAGCAATCCATTCAGGTGCACAATAAGACATTCTATTCTTACCTGTCATTTTGTATCCTGTTTTAAGATACTCTTGTACAGCAAGCTCATCAACCCACATACCAACTTTTTTAGTTGTTGTTGCAGGCATATTGGCTAGGTCATTAGACGCGGCGCTTCTTTGTGCAGCAGTATATGTCAAATTATCAGCTGGTTTCTTGGTAATTACTGTTTTCTCTTTGTACATCTGGAATTGTCTTACTGGAAAACCAACTAGGTCACCCAACTCTTCTATCTGTGCAAGATTCAGTTTAACAAATTTTAATTTGTTTTCTTCAGCCAATTCTACTATGGTTGAGGTTTTTCCAATTCCTGATTCTCCAACTACTTCTATAGATACAGGATTCTTTCCGTTGTCTTGTAAGTATCTATTGTTTGTTATTATGTGATTAACAAATCCTTTTAATTCTGTTACATTTAAATTTACTTGTGCCATTCTTTATTAATTTAATTTTATTACTTGTCCTGGTAATTCATTATTCATTTCAGATATACTACTAAGCACCCACAAAGTGTTCTTAGGACAATCTTCTGGAGAATAAGCCTCACCATCTGTTAAATATATAAGTGCCGTATATGACCCTTTTTCATTATAATGATCTATTACAGGTTGAAATGATGTACCACCTCTACCCAAGATTTCCCAATCTTTTTTAGGATTAAATTCTTCTACAGAACGTAAGCGTGTATCACACTGTGCTACAGAAATTTTATGGCCTGTTCTAGACATATGGGCTAGCTCACTAAAGAATTCTTTTAACTCTTCATTGTTAACTGATCCGGATGTGTCTACACCAACTAGAATATGATTTTTAAATTTAATTTTAAGACCTGGACTTCCGCTATAACGTTTATTATACTTACGTCTTAGCTTCTTAGTAAATACTATACTAGAATTTCCTACAAATCTTTTAAGGTATCCTTTCCAATCAAACTTTGCCGGTTCAATATGAAATAGTCTTTCAATTAAATCTTTAAATTCACCAGGTATATTACCCTGCTTCTTAATTGTTGTTTCAGCAGCATTTTTTAATTGATGCTCAACCTGTTTTTCCAAAAGTTTTTTGTCTGGCTCAGATAAATCATCAAACTCATTCCATGTACCATGACAATACTCTGATTCACCGTCCATTTTATCCATTAAACTATCTAATGATGGAGAAGTTCCGTCGTCCTGAGCTTGTTCTAAAAGACTATAATATACTTTTGTACCTGCTTTTCTAGGAAGATTTAATTCAGGAAATGAACTTAATAATAAACCACCTTCTGGTAAAGTATCTCCGTCTATGTATTGATTAATTTCTAAATCAGCTGCTATATTGAATAGTTTATGATTAGAATATAAGTCACGCATCAATAAGTGGCCAAAAGCTATGTGTAACAGCTCATGTTTTATTAAACCATAACGATGTAACTTATTTAAGTTTGTATAAAACTCAGGGTTTATAGTCAATTGCATACCAATACCGTGCTTACTAACCCCTGCTGTAGGAATACTATCTGTAAACTTCTTATTGATACCAATTAAAAAGAGCCCATAAAAAGGCTCCTGTAATATTAATTCCTTAGTTGTCTTAGCAACTAAATCTTGTATGTTATTCATAATGTTATCTATTCATTATTCTCCAAAGTATTTGTTTATATAACTTGACATCACCATTAGATTTTATGTGAGCATAAAGATTCTTTCCAATTAACAAAGGATCATTTACTTTTACTTTCACTGTACCACAGTTAATAAACCTAGCTCTTTTATCTAGAGATAAGATCTTTGCAAACAATAGATCTACAATGTCTTTATCTTTAAATTTTAGATTATCTAAATTACAAACTGCAATTTTAAAATCTTCCTGAGACCCATTTAATAAACTTACTATAGAAAAAAAATCATCAATTGTTATCTGATTCATTTTTTAAAATTTCAATGTAAACTCCTGGGTTTTTCTTGTCATATGTATACTGAACAAAGACAGGTAAAATAAATTCTGCATTGTCATCTTCAATCCACCCTGCTTTAACCATATCATCCTGAACTGTCTGTGCAGGATTTATATAGTCAAATTTATGGCGGCTGCCTCTAACAAATGTAAAAGATATTTTTGCTGGTAATGTATGTTTAGCAAGCTCAGCTTTAAAATCATCTGCATATTTTGCATAATAATCTTTAGCAATCTTCCTGTAATTCATTACAGCTTTACTAGCTATAAAGTATTTACCTGTCCACCTTCTTCCATTCTTACTACTGGGTACTGAACCCGGTATAAACCATTTCTTATTTAAGTTTTTTTCCATATTCTTTATTAAGAGTTTCCTTTAATAATGGTCTTAGCATAGCATGAACTTTATCAAAGCCGTGTAACTTCATTGCATCTGATATGTCTTTACATATAGTTGGTACAAATCCGTTGATTTTATATGTATTAGCATATCTCTCTACAGCTTTTAGTCCTGCTTCATCATTATCAAAAAGTGTTATTACCTTTTTGTACTTCTTTTTTAAATGTTCTATTACATAAGCTTTAATCATTGTATTCTCTGAGTCTGGGCTAATTACTTCTATATTGTAACCCATACCTTTTAAACACAATGCATCTTTAAGAGAAGAACATATTACTAAATAAGGCTTATCAAACTTTAGCTGATCATATCCTTGTAGATGTTGCTTAACTTTATGAAACTTATGCTTGCTACTATTAGGTTGATATATTTTATAAACTTCACCTGCCTTATCAAAGTAACCGTAAAGACACGTGTTTCTTATAGTGATAGATTCAACCCTATCAGATTCTAACTTAACTAAATTATAATATTCAATAGGTTTAACGTTATACTCTGTAAGTATAGACATACCTATTCTAAACGATAACCAATACTGACTGTCAGATTGATTCCAAGGTCTAAACTTTACAAAGTCAACCTCCCATTTTGCTTCTGGTTTAAATTCTACTTCTTTAAAACCATTTGTTTTTATATGTAAGTTATAGTCTTTAACTATTTTCCTTGCGGCTTCTGGATACTCTATATTAAAAAGCATCTTTACTAAATCCACCTTATTACCATTCCTTCCTGTTGAAAAATCTTTAAACTTATACTGTTGTATTTTCTTATCTACGTAAATACAGAAGCTTGGTGTTCTTTCATTAGGATTAAATATAGATGTTAGCTTTATATCCTGACCTGTTAAAGATTCAGATAAATTTAAATAATACTGAAATACCCAATAACTGGGTATATCTTGTTCATCTAGTACTAAATTTTTTGTGTTAAACATAAAGGCTAAAATTAAATAAAAAAAAGGGGACAACCTAGATCATCCCCTTTTAATATTATTTAGTTGACTTACAAATCAAAATCATCCCCTGCTGCTTGTGCCGGTTCAAATGCATTTGTTGTTGGTACATCTTTCTTAACTACTGGTCTGTAATGATTCTTATCATTAATGTTGTAAGTAATTAATCTTGAGTTTTCTACTCCTAATGCTTCTAGAGGTATACCCGCTTTACTTAGCTTTGGTAAGTACAAATCATCGTTGATATAACCCTCTTTGTTCTCCCATTCACGTGTACCAAGACATACATTTAAGAATGTTGGTCCTGATAATACTGAATTACACTTAGTCATGAACTCTTCAATTGTATTTGCTTGAATAGCATCTAGTTCAGTTCTCTTACCAATTTGTTCTGATAAGAAAATCATTGCTTTCATTACTTCAGTATCTCTACTGATCTCATTACCGTTAGGTAAAATGGCATCTTTATAGGCATATTGTGAAAATCTAACTCTTCCTACTTGTCCTGCATAACGCGGGCTATTAGGGTTATTAGGATCTACTAAGAAACCTTGAAAATCTCCTTCCATAGGTTCAGATTCTACATGCAATATGATATTATATGCATCTGCTGCATATGGTGTGACATCAAAAGTAATAGAGTTGATTTTAACAACTTGATTACCTGGTCCAATTACTGGTTTTTCTTTACCGCTTCCGGCTTTCATTCCACTAGTACTTAACATAATTTTTCTATTAGTTTATTAATTATTCTTCATATTTTTTCATACAGTCTTTTACATACTGCAGGTTGTTTGGGATGAAGCTTTCCTCAAACATACCTTGTGGTGATTTACATGTGTTCTCTCCATTGTTTTGAGTTTCAAAACCATATTCAAGTTCACCATCATCATTTTTATTTACTTTACCAAATAACACTATAGAAAACAAACCCTCTAAGGTTAATGTGTTATCTATCATTTTACCTATAGTTTTAGCCTTAACTTTTCTATTACCATTAATATCTGTTGAATCTTCTGAGTGAGTCAAAAATATCACGGTTAAGTCATCTCTTAAATCTTTTGGCATCTTTGCTACTTGAGCAAGATTTGCTGCAATTTGTGTAAATTTATCATAACCTTTTTCATTGGCTCTGTCAAAATACTCAAAAGAACTCATATACTGCCAGTCATCTACTACAAGAGTCTTGATGTGTGACATTTTTTGATCAACATGCGTAATAGCTTTCATAATGCCTGCAGCAGATGAAGCTGATGCTAAATTACCCTTTGGGTTTTCTTTACTAATTGCAGTATAATCCTTTTTCCATCCTTTGAAAGGTAAAGGTTTATTAGCAATGTTTATAATAAAAGTTTCTGCTGGATCTAAATTTCTAATAGCAGTAGACTTTCCAGTTCCTGAATCTGCTATGACTAATACGCTTTGTGCCATATTTACTTATTAAATTTATTAATTACTTTGGTTAATGTTATTAACGTTTGATTGATTTCTTCTAACTTATTTACTAAGTCTGAAGATGGTGTTGCTTCTGGGTCTGCAATATTAAATATATCAGTAACCTTTTCCACAGATTTAGTAGAAAACTTTGGTTTTGCAGGAGCAGCAACTATATCACTAACTGCTTTTAACTCACTTACCGGGATCATATGTCTTTGAAATCCTGAGTTGGAAGTTACAAGTTCATATTCTGATTTCCAGTGCGGATTGTAATGTAGTAGATATAAAGTTCTTTTTGAATCTTCACTAACATAATCTATACTTACAAACTCTGTATATATATCTTCTTCTTTTTCTAATTCACTAGGAAAGAAACTTACATAAAGTTCATCCTTGCCAGATGGTCTGTAAGCCATCTTTGGAATATATAATGCATTTATCTTACCTTCAGTCTGAAAGTAATCTTCATGCAACTCTCTTAATTCAGAGACTCTTTTCTTACGGTCTGCTGTTGATATTGCCATTTCTTAATTTTAATTAATTTTATATTATCTTCTCTCTTGTTGACCTGGTGTAAGCATTTCTTCTATCTTCATTTGTTCAAACTTAGCTTTAAAGAAACTCATCCTAGCATCACCATTACGAGCTTTTAGAAAATGTAATACTAATGTTTTATCATCTTCTATTATATACCTGTCAGGGCCATAATACCTAATCTTTTGTTTAGCCGGTCTGTTAATACCAATCAACATATCTGCATGCTGTAACATTGCATCTGAACCAAATATATCTGATTCAAGTATATAGTTACCATACTTACCATCAATTGCTCTTTCAGGACTATCTATGTTTCTGTTTAACTGAGACAATGCAATAAATAAACAAGGATAATCCCTCTTACACTGTGTAAAAAACTCACCTAGTTCAAACATCATATCTAATGTATTATTCTGATAAGGTGCTCTCTTTACTAACATAGTATGATCTAAAGTAATTATAGTCTTCATACCTTTATGTAAATTCATATACATATCAATTTGCTCACGCATTTGATTTACAGTTAAAGGTGTACTAATTATATCTACAGGATTCTTAACTCTTTCCTTAGCATACAATAAACACTTGTTTAATACTTCAGGTTGCAATATACTACCTGCACTACACAATTCTTTGTACGTTTTACCAGTCATAGAACTAAATTCTCTAATAGCTGATGTTCTACCTACCATCTCAAACTGAAATTCTAATACTCTAAACCCATCATGCGGATTAAGAGCAAATGATTCTCTAATGATCTGATCTTTAATTAATGTTTTACCTGAACCAGGTCTACCACCAATTACAGTTAGAGTATTCCATTCTAAACCATCAGTAGCAGCATCATTAAACTTAGGCCAAGGTGTATATATAGATTTCTCTTCACCTTTTTGCCTAGCATTCATATATTTTAATGCTTCACTAAATGCAGCATGTTGTCCTACCCATGATTTATCTGTTTTACCCATTATACTACTTTTTCTTTAAAAGTTTTTTCTTCTGTGTCTATACCATCTCTGATCATATCACAGTAATCTGCTAATGTAGAAGACTTTACCTTATGTTTATCTTGCTTGCATATAAAATATTGACTGGTCTGCATGTACATATACTCTGCATCCCTGTACTCATTTACGTACATCTTAGTTGCTTTTATAACATCTTCCCACTTATAATCATATGTCTCAAAGAACCATCTAAATGATTCTGATAACATTTTTACATTTACTCTTGCAGGCTTACCGCTTGGTAATCTCTTGTTTGGAAATGTTTCTCTAAACAGATTTATATTTTCAAGAAAGTTCTTACCCATTAATTGAATGTTAGTCTTCTTCTTTGCTTTTATAAAATAATTATCAAGCTTAGCACAAAATGATTTAGCTTTTGCTGTTAGCTTATATAAGTCATCTTCATATGTTAAGTAACCATTAGATACTAATATATCCTTGTCTGACTTACTGCTAGCTGTTGATGAAACGCCTTGCTTCATCCCAAATAGTATTAGGCACTGGTTTGGACTCAATTTTTCTATCAACATTTTTTGAAACAGTTCCCACATAGTTATCTATTTTATTATTTATTTTACTTATTACACTAAGTATCTTCTTATCTCTAGTGTATATACCATTTTTAATTACATTACAGGAATTAATTATAGTTGCATGAGTTCTATGTATAGATAGTGCTATAGCAGTAAGAGAATACCCATCATTATGAGCTATAAAACTCATTGCTTGAAGATAGATTATAAAATCTCTTTCCCTGCTCTTTGTTTTAAAATTATACTTCTTATACTTAGGATGATCTTCTACAATACACTTTAATGTAAGTTGCTTGTATTTTTCTAAAGTACACCTATGATCGGTGTCTAAAGGCTTCATAATATAAAGTTCTACTCCATGTTCCTTGTACATTTTCTTCTTAAATCTTGCTATTTGTGATTTAAGTTTAATGTTTTGATTATCAACCATTTAATTATAATTATGAGTTTACAAATCTACTAATTTTTACCATTCTATGCAAGCTTTATCTTTGCTTTTTAGATAGTCATTCACTTTGTCAAATATACCATTTGATTCCCAATCTCCTCCTCTATATGCTGCTGATGCTGGATGAGTACATTTTAAAATCTTACAATTAGGAAGTAAGGTTTGCCAAGCTTCTGCTTTCTTACCCATTAACACAAACACTGTATCCGGCTTACTTTCATTTATACCTTTAAATACATGCTCTGTAAATGTTTTCCATATAGAGTAATGAGATCCTATTTTATTAATCTCACAAGTAAATGCGGTATTAATTAATAATACGCCTTGATTAGACCAACATCTTAAATCTACATGTTTTGTCCCAAGTGCTTTATTAATATACTGAAGTGATTTCTCTGCTATACCAGTTCTACTACAACTAAATGCAATTCCATCTGCTACACCAACTTGTGGATAAGGATCTTGACCTACTATAACAACCTTAGTATCTTTGTATGGTGATTCATAGAAGCCATTAAATACATCTTTAAATCTAGGAGTAAAACGATGTCCTTGTTCTACATTATCAACAAGCTTATCTATAATATGCTCAAATCTAACACTATTAACATACGGCAAAAGGAGTTTATCCCAACCGCTGTCTATGAGTTTGTTAGTTAAGTTTTCTTTTAAAATATTTATGTGGTTTATTGACATTTTTATATTATATTATATTATATTTGTATTTAAACTATTTATCATGGCTGATCAAGAACTGCATTCAAGAGTTACATATGACTTTACTAAGAATATTACAGGAATAGAAATTAATCCTGCATATATACATGGCCTTGAAAGAATCACTAATAAAATGATTATTGAGAATAGTGATAGAGGTAGTGAGCTACCCGGTATCTTTGCTAAGTTTGATAAAATTGTTGCTCAGGTTAAATTACCTTTGGAAGAGCAAGAACATATTCCCTTAGATGAGTTTGAATCTGATATATACACATTGTTTTCTCTAATTCAACTATTTAAGTACTTAGCTCAAAAGCAAAACTTAGAAGTTAAGACAGAAACATCTGCTACTAAGGCTGACTTAGCTGAACTTGCTAAGCTAATAGAAAGTGGCGCTGATGTATCAGAAAAGCTTAAAGATATAAATGCTAAGATGTCTATTGTTAAATAGCTATCTTAAATTCATATTATTAAATTCTCCTATTTCAATACAAGACTGTATTACTAAGTTTAATTCTTCTTTGTCACAATCTGCAAAAGACTTACAATATTCTTGTTTGTCTCTTACAAAGCATAAACCCGAAGCTCTTTTAACCTCCATCTTTGCTTCCATAAAAGTATAGCCAATTTCTTGAGCTATTTCTCTAATCATAGCATGTATTCTAGCAAGCTGAGGGTTACTTCCTTTGTCACCCCCAACTCCTACAAATATTTCTAATTTAGAGTCATCTGGTAGTTGACTTAAAAACTTTTTAAACCTAGTACCGACTGCTTTTATAGGGAAATGTAGTTCACCGTTCTTAATTGATGCTTTTACAAATAAGTTATCTTTCATAGAGACAATAAATTATATATACCTGCACTTGCTACACAAGATAGAGCTATTACTATTATCCAAAAGCAACCTTTATAAATCTTTTCCATTTTTTCAGGTGATCTACCTTGATTACTCCTATACTGTCTAACTTTCTTTTTTTTCTTTGCCATTTTATATTGGTTTTATATCCCATGCTACACGATAGTCTGGGTCATGAGGGTCTAATTCTACATTAGACTTCTCATTAACCCATTGACCATTGATAAAAACATAAGTTGTGTTATTAACTATTTTTACTATTTTTTCACTCATGACGTTCTAAAATCTTTTCTTCTATATCTTCTTCTATCAAATCTTGTACATCTACTGATACGTAGTTTCCTATTCTATCTTTAGTAAGGTACCATACATGGCGTACCTCTACAGATGGACCATATCCAGGTGTTCCTGGATCTCCATTAGAATCATACCATTGATCTGGTTCTCCCGGATCATATCTATAATCTACTTCTACTATTTCTCCTGTGTTAGTTATAAATTCCATCACAAAAATCTTAGTGCTCCTCCATCTACATAAACAAACTCCTGAGCACACTCAGTACATTTAGCGTTTGATTCATTACGTAATAAGGATGGTTGATTGCAGTTAGGGCAAGGTGTATCACCTTCTTCTATATATTCTTCTATTGCTTTTCTAGCATAACTGTGTATCATAGAGTCATGAACACCACGGTATTCTAGTTCTTCTTGTTTCTCTATAAATAATTCTTTCATGCGTCCCATAGCTATATAGATTTAAATTTATCTCTTTTGTTAGCTATCATTTGCCTTATAGTCATGTTATTTAAAGTGGTTTTGATTTCTTTAGCTCCATTGTTTTTTCCTACTAAATAAGAAATAAAGATTCCACATAGTGCTATAGTGATGCATAAGATAATAATTAGTGTTTCCATGATTTTAATTTGTTTAAGGTTTGTAGTATTTAATTTTAGTTGTATCAAAGTCTTTAAGAGCTTTCTCTACCCAGACTTCATCTTGTGTGCCTTTATAGCATAGTATATGACACGTTGCTGTATCCCAAGGGTTTAACCTTAGAAGCCTACCAATTCTCTGTGAAGACTTTCTTTCATTACCATATGCATGCATTATAATACCTTCTCTTAAGTTAGGTATTGTAACACCTTCTGATAATTGTAATACACAGGATAACTGATCTATTCTACCATCAGAAAACAATTCTAAGTTATCTTCTGAATTCTTATTACCTGAATGGTAACTATGAGTGCATAATTTATCAGCTTGCTTCTGCGTATTTGCAAAAATAATACATTTAGACTTAAGTTTAGTAATTAATGACTTAACATACAGTTCTTTAGTATTGTATTCCATCAGCGCTCTCATCCTCATTATAGCAGCAAATTGTTTCTGCTTAGGAGATTGTGCTTCTGCTACTCTTGAGCTAACATAATTATAATCTTTTAACTCGGTAGTATACCAATGGCCACCATTCTTCTTAGTCTTCTTCAAATTAGGTTTCTTAGACAACTCCAACTGGTGAACTATAATTCTATAGTTATTTAGAATGTTAGAGTCAGTTGCTTGATCTACTGTAAATCTATATTTGATAGGACAATATCTATTTACCATAACTGCTTTAGCAGAGAAATCATCTTTAGGTGGAGTACCAGTTAATCCTAATATTCTACCTGTAAACTGTGATAAGAAGATCTCATGGCTGTCTAATAAACTATGACACTCATCTAAATATACTATATCATAGTTATTTGGATTGTGTTTCTTTAATGATAGATAAGTTGTAAACGTTATATGTTTAACTAAATCATGTAAGTTTAACTTTTCTAACTCATCTAACCAAGATTGCGCTACTGAACGCTTAGGTACAACAACTAAAGCTTCTACTAAAGGATGATAACAGTATTGCAGGTGTTGTATTGCTATTCTAGTTTTACCTACACCCATAGATATACCTAATCCACATCTTTTATTTGCTTTTGCTACTTCAAGCGCTTCTTTTTGTATTACAACTCTGTTTGAAACAGGTATGTCAGTATCTTGTGCCATAAGGTTATTGTTATTATTAAAATTGCCGTCCAAGCTAATGTTTTTATTAGCCTATCTTTTTGATATTGTTTCATAATTAGATTCTTTTTTCTGAATAACCAAGTTCTATAGCTTCTTCAGGGTGTTCCTCTATATAATTATGGCATTGCCTACATACTGATAACCAAGTACTTACCATTAGTAAATACTTACCACGTCCTTTCTTATGATGAACGTCTGTTGATCTACCATTACAGCAATGTAGTGCTGCTTCACACATTGGCTTCTCTTCCATAAATTTACGTCTTAACTTAGAATAAGCTAAGTCTAAGATTTGCATCTTTTTAGATTTAGGGTTGATCCGCTTTTTATTCAACGGCTTAGCAGTAGGACCTTTAGATTTATACCAGCAACTCTTGCAATACCGGCTGCCTTTATCATTCTTCCAAATGAACTGCTCAGTATTGCAATTGTTACATAGTTTCTTTTTCTTTTCAATCATGCTGTAAGCGTTTCTTGATTATGATTAGGTTTCAGAGTTAAATAGTTCTTGGGTAGTAACCCTTTAGACATAAATAATAGTATTACATCTTCATATTCTATGTTTAACTCTTTAAAAGTTAACTTGTTATGAAAGTTTTCTAGTACTTCATCACAAGGTACTGATATAATATATTCCATAGTAGGACCTGTAAAGGTTTTTTTAAAGAATGCATTAACCCTTTTATTAGTAATCATTTGTTTCCAAGCATTAATTTCTCTCTGTGATCTTTTCCACACTTTAGAAATTCTTCTTTTCTTATCCCAGTGCAACTTAGCAACTTCATCTTTAGTATAAACATTAAGACCGTGCAACACTCTTTTAAATAAGAAGTGCTGATAAGGATTTAACTTTTTATATTCAAATGAATTTATAATTGAGGTTGGATGTAACTGATATTCTTCAAGTAATCCATAATAGTGGTAACGTTGCAAGCGTTGAGATAGTAGTTCTTGGTTTTCTTGTTGTTTGAGTATGTTGAGTTGTTCTGCATTTAGCATAAGACATATGGTTTTAAGTTTTAGAAGTTATTTTTAGTTATAAAATGAGAGAGGCTACTGCATGTACCCATCAGTAATTAATTCCCTATAGGGAAACCTCACGCATTCTTCAGAATTTAATTATAGTTCAAAGGTTTCTTCTTCAAGAACTTCTTCTTCTACTACTTCTTCAGCTACAACTTCAGTGTCATTAGCTTTTTCTGCTTCAGGATCTTCAAACCCAAATGCTTCTGCGGCAGATACTTTAGTATCTACTGCACTACTTGTTTCAGAACTGTTTGCATCTTTAATGTCTTGGCCATTATTGTGTGCAATTAATACATCCTCTGCTGTAGCATCTGCTACAAAGAATGTTTTCCTATAAATAGGTTGTCCGTCAACACAGCATATGATGCCTGTTTCACCAGCTTTCTTATAATCTCTATCAGGATCATTTTTACTAAATGGCTCTAATTGTTCTTTAATAACAATTTTACCAGGTATGGTATCCATACTTTCTAAACCTAATTCATTCAGGTCTTCAAGCTTACCGTGTAATAATGTACTGATATTTGATTTCTTAACCCAACCTCCATTACCAAATGTTACTCTGGTTTGTTGTAGTCTTACGTGACCGAATTCTGGATTTGAGCTAGATTGGCGTACAACATTTCCCATGTCATCCGCAAGGATGTTTACTTTACTTTGCATAATAAATTGTTTTTTTGATATTAATAAATGATTGGACTGTCTACTTGTTAGACATCATCCGAGTGAAAATACGGGTCTTCCATTTTTTCATAAGCTTCTATCTCATAGAGACGTGGTTCGTGCTCTTGTATAAAGTTAGATACTTCAGGATCTTCTTGTATATTAAATCTACCTGAAAACTTATTGTAAAATGGATCACCCACTTCTTTAGTATATGAAGTACTTAAGCCGTTTAGATCATTCACCTCTTGATCACTCAGAGATAAATATTGTTCCAAAGAACATTCAACTATTCTACCGTTAGGCAATTGTACAATCATTTTATTATGTTAGTAAGTCTAACAAAAATAAATAAAAATACAGGCTTAATTGGCTTAATATAAGAATGTTTTGCTTAAGTACATAATTTAATAAGCATATATATAGCTAACGTTTCTATTTAATTAGCAATTTACGGCCTATTCTCTTGATAAGATTCTTTGTTTTTAGTTCTTTAATCAACCTTTTGATAGTGCTTTCACTAACGTTTAAGTCATTGGACAATGTTGATATAGAAGGAAAACAGGTCCTCTCTTTGTTTGCATAGCAGGCTAAAACTGAGTATAGTGCCTTAGCTTTTATAGATAGATCTGGTGATAATATAACCTCACGGCTTACTATACCAAAGCTATAGTTCTGTGACATGTTTAGACATGATAATCAATAAAGCAAAGTTAGGATCTAATTCTTTACTTAACTCTTCATTTCTCATACCATACTTATCATTCATCATTTTACCAAACGGTATAGATCTATTACCTTTTAGCCATTTGTTATACTCACTAGTTAATAATTCTCTTGATATTGTAGCCATAATTTATAGTTCAAGGTTTGTTTGATTAGGATCTTCTATTATTTCCTCAAAGAATTCTAAATGACTCTTGTCATTAAACTTTGGTAAATCCTCCTTGTTGATAAATTGTAAGTCAAATGTATCACAAGTTTCTTCTTGAGTAGCTACTGTATCATCAGTCCAGATATATACCTGTACTTTCATGGTACCGTAGTAAGGATTAAATTCTCCGTCAGTATTCCACGAACCGTCTTGATCTAATATACCAAAGACATAACCATCTTCAGTCATTAGGTTCTTGTCAATCATTACATCTTTATCATACTTACTAGAGTATGGTGATGGTTTGAATGTTACATGGTCACCAACTCTTAATGGTTTGCGTTCTGTCTTAGCCAATACAAGAGTTATTAATGCACTTACTGAATGCTCAGGAAGCGATACTAATAGATCTGTGATATGTTTAGAGTTCTTTGCCATTCCAATACTCTTTGTATCAACCAATGTGCTTAGAACGTCTCTAATTGAGTCTTCTGCTATTTTATAAGTTTTTGTTTTCATTCCGTTTAATTTTTATAAAGAAAAGATAGAGTGGTGTAACGTATTAGACCATTACTTACCACTTCTATCTCTCTTTGGTTACCACTAAATAACCATTGTTTCCTAGCCTTAATATCTACTGTTATTATAGATATAATATTACTGGTATTGTTAGTGGGTCACTGGTGACACTTTTTATTTTATGTTTGGATATATTTCAATCACAACGAAAGGTATTACGATTAGCAGAGCTGGTTTCATTCTATTCCTTTCATAGGCAATACAAAACCCTATTATAAGTTCGGTTTCTATACTGATCTTAGGTAATAGCTTAGTAGTACTTAACACTGCACTATAGAAGACAGCATTAAATAAAGTTAGCAACGTAACTATACCTAGAATTACTATAACCATTAAGGGTGTATGTTCCCAATTGGTTATAACTAATGAGATACTTGATATTACTACAACTATTGGTAATACTATTACGAACAGTAGTTTGACGAGATACTTTAATGTTTTTTTCATTTGATTTAATTTAGTGGTTTAATTGTACTGATTTACATAAGACAAGTAAGTTGATACTGCATCTCTATGTTCTATTTCTATTATATCATGTTCAATAGCTAAGTGTCTTAGATCCTGATTACGATCTAGAGTTTCCTCTATACGATTACTTAATGGATGTGTTAAGTCTTTTTCTTTGATACGATAAATCTTATGACCTGTACTAAATGTTACTAGGCCATCATCATTGTACAGTACTAAGCCTACCATAGACTTGTATTGCATAATGGATTGCGGTTTTAAAATGATTGTTCTTTGCATATGGTTTAAGTATTAGTGGTGATTGCAATATTGCGGGTAATATGATACTATTCCTATAGAGAGAGAGACAACATATACTCTTGTTGCAATAACGTGAGTATTAGTTACACTCGTCTTAGTGTTAGCTATATATAATTATAAGGGTGATGATATTTATTTGAGTGGTAGAAAGTGGTAATATGTGGTATGTGAGATGTCATATTCACAATGACACACACATTTGAATATAAATTGTTTTTTTATTGCACAATTAGTACAGTATCTGCAATTATTAGCTTGGGAGCAGACAGAAGCGACTGAAAGGAGCAGCTGAAGAGCAGATGAAAGGTATTTACCATTGTTTCTTTCCTTGCTTGTGTCTAAAAGTATGAGTTCAAGTAACAATCAAGTAACAATGAGAGGAGAGTTGTTACACCCTCCTCCGTTATGTTATACAGCCTCAACCCATCTCAGAGTTGTTGGCTCTTTGGTTACCATATCCATGACGAAATTGTCAGTCATTTGGAATCCAGCCATCTCATCACCCACATTCATTGTCTGTTGAATAGCAGCAATGGTTGGATGGTCAGCTTTCATAGTCTCACCAGTTTCAGGGTCCATAAGGCTTAAGACGCCAAAGGATATATTACTGTTGCTACGTGTTGCCACAGGCATCCCTGCCAGTGTTGTCACCTTGTTGCTCAGAGCAGAAGATGATACAATTACTGTTGCGCTGTTTCTTGCAGCGTTGATGTTTACTTTTCTAAAGAATACACTCATAATATTAAGAATTAATTAAGTTAATGGCGATTACTTACTGGGGGTACCCACGCGCCAAAAATTTGCTGGGGAGTAGAAGCATAGGACATCTCAACAATGCAATACACACTATTTTTTTTGGTAGGAAAAATTTTTTTTTGATTACCGTTATTTGCATGTAAGTAATGTTTTTCTTTTAAATAAATAATTAATTTTGTATATTGTTGTATAAAGATAGTTTGTTCTATTTTAATAAAATATATTTTATATATGGATGACAGTAGCGCAGGGGACAAAGAGTATGATCCTATGAAAGAAATAAAAGCTGCCCAGTTACAAGAGGAATTGGTTGCAGATGCTTTTGAAAATTCTTATCAACTATTAATTGAAGCAATAAGCTTTGATGAAATGATAGAAGAGAAGTATAAGAATGATTTAGATGCTGTACTAGCATTTGATCCAGAATTAGGTCCAGCGTTGATTGAATTAGAAAATATGATTGATTTTTATATTAAAGAAGAGGAGTATGAACGTTGTGCAAATATTCGTAATATAATGCATAAACGTTATCCAGAAAGTATAAATATAGAAATATAAAATTAATTATGGCAACAAAGAAAAAAAGTACAGTAAATAGTTCAGGTAATTATACAAAGCCTGCAATGCGTAAAAGATTATTCAACTCTATTAAGGCAGGGGGAAAAGGTGGAGCACCCGGACAATGGTCTGCTCGTAAAGCTCAAATGCTAGCTAAACGTTACAAGGCTAATGGTGGCGGTTACAAATCAAAAAAATGATGAAAGACTTTACTTTAAATCTAGGTAATATAATTTGGATCATAGGTATTATATTTACTATGGGTATTGCATATAGTCAGATAGCACAACTATCAGATGATATGGTAGTACTAGAATCTAGGTTAGAAAAAAAAATCAAAATGATTAATGAGTCGGAAGATAAAATTGTAGCATTAGAAAAAGATATTATTAGACTTGAACAGAATCAATGTAAATATAATAAGTAATGGCTTTACCAAATAAAAAAACTAAAAAGAAATCATCTTGTTGGGTAGGTTACGTTAAAAAAGGCGTGAAGAAAAAAGGAAATAAGACGGTAAATAACTGTGTGCGTAAAAAGACTAGGTAATGGCAAAGACTAAACAACAAAAAAGTCTTACTAGATGGACAAAGCAAAAATGGACAACTGCATCAGGAAAGAAAAGCTCTGAGACAGGTGAAGTATATGCTCCAAAGAAAACTATTGCTAAACTAAAAAGTACCAAAAAAGGTAAGGCTAAATTAGCTGCAGCAAATAAAAAGAAAAGAGCTGCAACAAAAAAAGGTAAACAACATGCTAGTCATGGATTACACAAAGGAAAAAAACGTTAAATAAAAATAATAAAATGGGAACAATATTACAGGACATGATGGGAATGCTTTCTAGAAAGAAAGTAGTAACACCTAGAACAGATGACTATATTACGCTAGCACGTTATGCATCTGCACAAGAAAGAATGAAACCTCATCCAAAAGTTGAAACAGAACTTGTTACTATGGGTAGCATTAAAACTTTTTCAAATAGTGGTTTAAATTTTTTACCTCTTGCGGGAGGAACTGTTTCAGGAAGTTTAAATATTACTGGGGCAATTGATCTTACAACACCATCAGAAGGGGTAATCTTTACTTCACCAAATGGTACAAGATTTAAACAAACAATAGATAACGAAGGAGCACCTGTATATACTGCACTATAATGGCAACACCTAGAAAAGGAAAAGCAAAAGTCAAAGTAACTAAATCAGGTAAAAAGGTTAGTTACGGACAGGCTGGTAAAGCTAAAGGAGGAGGACCAAGGGTAAAACCTGGTACCTCCAAAGGTGATAGCTACTGTGCTAGAAGCTTAGGTATTAAGAAAAGAGTATCTAAGAAAAAAAGAAATGATCCCAATACCCCAAATAACCTATCTCGTAAACGTTGGAAATGTTCTGGCGCTAAATCAAGAAAATAAAAATTGACATTAAACTTTTTTAAGTTAAACTATTTATATATATTTGTGTAATGTTTAACTAAAATTTATACAATGTCAAAAACCAACTTACAAGACAAGGAACCCAATCTTAGCAAGGAAGAACTTAATGCAAGAAGGGAAGAAATCACTGCTTTTTATAAAGATAACATTCAGCATTTAAAGATCCAGGCTGAGTATGAGACGTTATTAGCTGATATAGAAAAGGCTAGAGCTGAACGTATGCAAGCTCAGATGTTTATGTCACAACAATATGCTGATCAAAAAGAAGGTGGTGTAGCATCAGACTCTGAAGAAGCCAAAGCTTTTAAAGAAGCAATGGAGAATGCAGCAAAAAATATTGATTAACTTAAACTCAATATTATGCTACTTAAAAAAGGAGATAAAAAAACTGACGTAAGACACTTACAAAATAAATTAGGTATAACTGTAGATGGAGACTTTGGTAGCCAAACAGAAAAAGCCGTTATCAAATATCAACTATCCAATGGTCTGACGGTTACTGGAATGGTTGATAGTGATATGTGGGCATTACTTTTTAATAAACCATACACTGAGGATCCTGGTATTGATGAGGATACTGACATATCTCAAAATTATTTTACAACTAATTATAATCAGTTAATTCACAGACATTATTTACCAGAAGGTGAGTATATTAAAGGTCCTGTAAAAAACGAATACATTTTTTTACATCACACAGCGGGTAATGCTAACCCTTATAGATGTATTGACCATTGGGGTAGAGACAAGAGAGGTAGGATAGCTACAGAATTTGTTCTTGGTGGTATAAATCATAGAAACGGTGATGATGAATATAATGGTGTAATGGTACAAGCATTTCCAGAAGGAGGTCAAGCATTTCATTTAGGTAAAACTAAATCAGGTTGGATGAATAGACATTCAGTAGGTTTAGAAATTTGCTCTATGGGTTATTTAGACAATGAATTAAAAACATATGTAGGATCTAGATGTCAACCAGAACAAGTAATAGAACTCAAAGAACCATTTAGAGGTTATTTAAATTATCATAAATATTCTGATGAACAAATTAAAGCTACTGAAAAATGGATACGTTATGTTGGTGAAAGAGATCAAATAGATATTAGGCTAGGACTTAAAAAATACATACAAGCATATGGTCCAACAAAAGGTTTTGGTTTTCAAATAAGTGCTTGTTTAGGAGAAGTTAAAGGATTATTAACACATACTAATGTAAGAAAAGGTAAATCTGATTGTTATCCTGATCCTAATTTAGTTGACATGATATTAAGTTTATAGATATGGCAATAGTAAATAAAGTAGATTTTAAATTAAAAGTAGACATTGAGCTTTCAATAAAATTTCAAATAGTTACATATTGTTTTTTTAATAATATTTTAATTAGTAATTCTGATTTAGAATTTTTAGCAGTACTAGCAAAAAATCAAGGTATTGAGATATCTAAATTTTGTATTTTACTAACTGATTTAAATATATTTAAAAGCGCTCAATCTGCCAGAAATGCAATATCTAAAGCAGAAAAAAAATCTTTAATTGATAAAAAAGGCAATAACAAAAAGACAATATATTTGAATAAAAATATAAACGCTCAACATGAAGGTTTAGTATTATTAGATTATAAAATATTGGGAAGTGAATCCTAAAAAACATAAAGATTTTAAAGATGGTATTGCTGAGGAAGTAGGTGTTCATCAACAAGTTGTAGATGATTTTATAAGTTTCTATTATAGCAAGCTTAGAAAAAAATTATCTGATCTTGCATATCCTAGAATAAACGTAGATGGTTTAGGTACTTTTGAAATGAGAAAAACTAAACTTGAAAGAGCAATAAAAAAGAACAAAAGTATGCTTGGTAATATTGCTAAAAGAACATATAACGGTTATGCAAAGAGTGAAAATATTATAAAGAATATACAAGAAATGTCAGACGCACTTGGTAAAATTGAAGAAGCTAATTTAAGAAAACAAGAATTTAAAAATAAAAAGAATGGCTAAACCTTGGAAAAAATATATTGACGCTTTTAAAAACATTGATAAGATAACAGAGGGTATTAAAAATAAACTTTTTAAGAAAGAACATGTAGAGGCAGCAGCAACAAGCAGATTTCAAATATGTATTAAATGTTCTTTGTTTGATGCTAAAGGAACTGATTGTTTAGCCCCTGGTACTCAACCATGTTGCTCAGATTGTGGTTGTAGTTTAGCTTTTAAAGTAAGATCATTATCTAGTGAATGTCCTAAAGGTTATTGGAATGCATTAGTGTCAGAAGAAACAGAAGAATTAATAATTAAACAAATAGAAAATGAGTAGGCTAACAAAAGAAGAATTGGTAGGAGAACTACTAGTTTCTGGTCAAATTGATGCTGAAGAAGCAATAACATTATTGACTAAATCAACAGAATTAAAAGATGAAATGGTAGGATACATCATTAGTCCTTTTAATTACACAACAACAACAACGTAAATATAAAATTATGGCAATATCATTTAAAGAAGAAGGGCATAGCTATGAAAGTAATGATCATGATAAAATAAACTGGACAAGTGTAACATCTTTTATTGGGATGTTTAAACCAAAATTTGACAGAAATGGTCAAGCTAAAAAGTCATCTAAAAATAAAAGATCTAAATGGTATGGTATGACTCCAAAGGAAATACTTACTGCTTGGGACAACGAAACAGAAAGAGCTATTAAATTAGGAAATTGGTATCATAACCAAAGAGAAGCAGATATGCTTGACTTTAAAACCATTGAACGCAGTGGTGTTGAAGTACCTATTATAAAACCATTAATAACTAAAGAAGGTGTTAAATTAGCACCAGAACAAAAGCTAAAAGAAGGAGTATATCCTGAGCACATGGTTTATTTAAAATCCATGGCATTATGTGGACAAGCAGATTTAGTTGAAGTAGTTGATGGCTACATTAACATACATGATTATAAAACAAATAAGGAAATAAAAGATAAAGGTTTTACTAATTGGGAAGGTATAACTAAGAAATTATATAAGCCTGTAAATCATTTAGATGATTGTAATCTTAAGCATTATAACCTACAATTGAGTATTTATGCGTATATTATTAAAAAGCACAACCCTAAATTAAAAATAGGTAAGTTAACAATTCAACACGTAAAATTTGTTAAAGTAGGGGAAGATGATAATGGATATCCAATTACAAAAGTAGAGAATGGAGAACCAGTTTTAGATGAAGTAAAAATATATGAATTACCATATTTAAAAGATGAAGTATCTTCATTAATGATGTGGCTTAAAGATAAAAAATAATGGCATCAATACAATTAACACAAGTTTATTTAGCACCAACAATACCAGCAACAAATCCTCCCTCATTATTTATAGTACAAGGATCAGAATCTTTTGTTGCAATAAACCCTCTTATGTTGAGTGCTGTTGGGCCGGTATATCAGCAAGATGGTAGTTTAATAAATGTACGTCAAGTATATTTAACAGGATCTTTAATGCCAATCTATGTTACTGATAGTTATGCTACAGTAAAAGCTGCTATAGACGCACTATAAAATATAAAATTATGATAGTAAGATTATTTGATATTCAAAATAATAAAGTGATACCTTCTGAACATTGTTATGCTTTACCATTTCTTAAAACATTAATGGATTTATATCCTGATACCTATATGCAAGTGTATCAATATATATTTTATATGAGTTGTCCTGATCCAGATTTAAATCCATTCTTTAATCTTCCTGAACATGAAAAAGAAGATATTATTATTGAAGAAATACAAATGGAAGAATCACCAGAAGATGGTAAAATAAGATATGCTTTAGATATGTGTAAACAAATGTATGAAACACCTACCTACAGAGCATACGTAGGTATTAAAGCCATGTTAGACAGATTAGCTAAGTATATGGAGGTAACACCTATTGAGCACGGTAGAGACGGTAATATGAACTCTATGATTAATGCAGCTGCTAAGTTTGAACAAATTAGACAATCTTACAAAGGTGCATTTACTGATATGAAAAATGAACAAGAGAGTTCAGTACGTGGAGGAGCGGGACTTGCTTATGATCAAATATGATAAATAAAAAAAAAGAAACTCAATGGCATTTTTGCTATTGGGATGAACCAATATTTAATAATACAAAAAAAACTAACAAAGATGGCACAACAAGTAATACCAGTAGGAAAGAAAATTTTGATCAAACAGAAACCAGCAGAGACAATGACTAAATCAGGTTTTATTTTACCTGACATGGCAATTAAAAAAGAATGTATAGGTACTGTAATTGGTATAGGTCAATCTGTTGGGGAAATAAAAATTGGAGATGTAGTTCAATATACCGAACACTGTTTACCTACTGCCATGAAACATAATTCAGAAGAGCATTTGCTTATTCAAGAAGGGGATGTCTTTGCTATTTTAGTAGAGGTAGCGGATGTATAAAACAATCCCTACATATACTAATGGACAGTGGGGTACAACTGACTTTGAAACAGAACAATTATTTATAGATTATATATTAAGTATATTCAAAGAACCTGGGGAATATGGCTTTACTAAAATAGCTCATGAGTTTAATAAAGAAGCTAAAACGTTTACTAGTCAAGGTTTTTACTGTAATTCTCCTTTTAGATCTAAAGATTTTACTAATTACTGGGAAGATCAAAAAAATAAATGCAGGTTAGGTGTAATATATAACGATGGTCCAAAAAGTTTTTTTCTGACTAGGGATTATTATATGTGGTTAAATTTTTTACCAATATTTGATAAAGAAGAAAAACACTATGGATTTGCTAAAGTACGTGATGCACAATATCACATGGCACTTTATGAGTTACTAGCTGAGTTAACTAATAAGCATTCTGCTATATTAAAGAAACGTCAGATAGCATCTTCTTATTTTCATATGGGTAAAATTATAAATCAATACTGGTTTGAAGAAGGATCAATTTGTAAAGTAGGTGCATCACTTAAAGATTTTATTAATGATAAAGGTTCTTGGAAATTCTTAGATGAATACAAAACATTTCTTAATGAACATACAGCTTGGTATAGACCCAGTAATCCTGAGAAAGTATTATTGTGGCAACAACAGATAGAAGTTAAAGTAAACAACAGAAAAACAGCAAGAGGTTTAAAATCTAAGATACAAGGTGGTTCATTTGAAAAAAATGCTACAACTGGAGTAGGTGGTCCTTGTACATACTTCTTTCATGAAGAAGCAGGTATAGCACCAAAGATGTCTGATACATATGAGTATTTACGTCCAGCAATGTCTTCTGGTATGATGACAACAGGTATGTTTATAGCAGCAGGATCAGTGGGAGATTTACAGCAATGTAATCCATTAAAAGAAATGATCCTAAATCCTGTAGCAAATGATATATATGCTGTAGAAACGAATCTAATGGATGCTGATGGTACTATTGGTATGGCAGGATTGTTTATACCTGAACAGCATTCTATGCCACCTTATATTGATGAATACGGTAACTCTTTAGTAGAGGAAGCTATACAAGCAATTATAGAAGAAAGATCAAGATGGAAAAATGAATTAAATGGAGAACAATTTCAATTAAGGATTTCTCAAAAACCTATGAATATTGCTGAAGCTTTTGCATATAGAAAAGCATCTATTTTTCCACAAGGAGTTTTAAGTAGACAACAAAAAAGAATAGAAGAAAAAGAATACCCATATGAACTAATAGAATTAGACAGAGATGAAAAAGGTATTTTTGCAAAAAGAACCAATAAGCTTCCTATAAGTAAATTTCCGGTTGATAAAAAACAAACAGATAAAACAGGTACTATTGTAGTTTGGGAAAGACCAATAAAAAGTCCTGAGTTTGGAGCATACTATGCATCAATTGACCCTGTGTCAGAAGGTAAAACAACTACTTCAGATTCTTTGTGTAGTATCTTTGTATATAAAAATGCAATGGAAGTAATAAGAACTACTGAATCTGGAGAAGTAGAACAATTTATAGAAAAAGATAAAGTAGTTGCTGCATGGTGTGGTAGATTTGATGATATCAATAAAACACACGAAAGATTAGAGTTAATTATAGAATGGTATAATGCTTGGACTTTAGTAGAAAATAATATATCATTATTTATACAACATATGATTGCTAGAAAAAAGCAAAGATATCTAGTTCCTAAACAACAAATATTATTTTTAAAAGATCTTGGTTCTAACAAAACTGTATATCAAGAATATGGTTGGAAAAACACAGGTACATTATTTAAAAGCCATTTGATTTCTTATGCTATAGAATTCTTAAGAGAAGTTATAGATGAAGAAACAGATGTAAATGGTGTAGTAACAAATCAAACATTAGGTGTAGAAAGAATACCAGATCCTATGTTAATAAAAGAAATGTTAGCTTATTACCCTGGATTAAACGTAGATAGATTGGTTGCCTTTGGTGCATTAATTGCATTTGTAAAAATACAACAGTCTAACAGAGGATACACTAAAAGACGTGAATCAGAGGGTAAATCTTTGGTAAATTCAGAAAATTTGTATAAATTAAAGTATAGTCCGTTCAAAAATATGGGGCGCAGTTCTACATCTAGAATTGGCAGAACTAATAGATCAGGATTTAAAAATATTAAATAGATTCAACTAAATAAAATACGTAATGAAAGTATTAAATGCAATGCAGTTAAAAAATGGTGCCAAGGCTGAAGAAGGCTCTACGTATTCAAGCCTAACACAACCGGTACAGTTTTTACCTTCTTCAGAAAAAACTGATGATTGGGCAGCATGGAATTTAGATTGGTTAGAATTACAAGGTGTAGAATTTTTAAGATCAAATGCTAGAAGACTTTTAAAAAATTATAAGTTAGCAAAAGGAATTATTGATAAGTCTGATTATATAATTGAAGAAGATAATGATTACAAAGATTTGATGGATGTTTTAACAAAAGAAAATGATTCTGCGTTAGAACTTAAATTTTATCCTATAGTACCAAATGTAATTAATGTATTAAGCGGAGAGTTTAGTAAACGATATAACAAAGTACAATTTAGAGCTGTTGATGACAAATCATATAATGAGATGTTAGCACAAAAACAACAAGCAATAGAAAATACTTTATTGGCTGATGCAGAAATGCAATTAGTTCAAAAAATGATTGAAGCTGGTATGGATCCAGCATCTGAAGAAGCACAACAACAATTATCACCAGAAAATTTAAAAACACTTCCAGAAATAGAGGATTACTTTAGTAAGTCTTACAGAAGTAGTATAGAAGAATGGGCAACTCATCAATTAAATGTAGATGAGGAAAGATTTAAAATGCATGAGCTAGAAGAAAGAGGATTTCGTGATATGCTTATTGCAGATAGAGAGTTTTGGCATTTCCGTATGTTAGAAGATGATTATGATGTAGAACTATGGAATCCTGTACTAACATTCTATCAAAAATCTCCAGATCAAAGATATATAGCCGATTCTAATTATGTAGGTAAAGTTGATTTAATGACTGTATCTGATGTAGTAGATAGGTATGGTTATTTAATGGATGAGAAACAATTATCTTCTTTACAAAAAATATATCCTGCTCGTTCTGCACAGTATCAAGTTAATGGTTATCAAAATGACGGATCATACTATGATGCAACTAGATCTCACGAATGGAATACCAACATGCCAGGTTTAGCATACAGACAATATGTAAGTAATTATAGTGCTGATCCTGCAGCAGGCGGAGATATACTTTCTCAAATACTTTCTCAAAGTGAAGATTTAGAACAATGGGGAGATGGTAATTTAATGAGAGTATCTACAATTTATTGGAAGACTCAAAGAAAAGTTGGTCATTTAACTAAGATAGAATTTGATGGTGAAGTAACTCAAGAAATAATTGATGAGTCATTTAAGATAACTGAGAAACCTGTTTATGACACATCAATATTTAAAAACAAATCTAAAGATACATTACTTCAAGGTGAGCATGTTGAATGGATATGGATAAATGAAACTTGGGGTGGAGTAAAAATTGGTCCAAATGTACCAGCAATGTGGAGAACTACTATGGATGATAATGTTAATCCTATTTATTTAGGTATTAATAGAGAAAAGCCAGGTAGACTACCATTTCAATTTAAAGGTGAAAATTCATTATATGGTTGTAAGTTACCGGTAGAAGGTAGAGTATTTTCTGATAGAAATACTAGATCAACATCTTTGGTGGATTTAATGAAAGCATACCAGGTTGGGTACAATATGGTTAACAATCAAATTGCAGATATACTTATTGATGAATTAGGAACTGTAATAATGTTTGATCAAAATGCTTTACCACGTCACTCAATGGGAGAAGATTGGGGTAAAAACAATTATGCTAAAGCATATACTGCTATGAAAGATTTTAGCATGTTACCTTTAGATACATCTATTACTAATACAGAAAATGCTACAAACTTTAATCACTATCAAACTCTTAACATGGAGCAAACTGGTAGATTGATGTCAAGAATTCAATTAGCAAATTATTTTAAACAACAGTGTTTTGATTCTATTGGTATTAATCCTCAAAGATTAGGAGGAGCAGTATCAGCTGAAACAGCAACTGGTGTAGTAAATGCTATGCAGCAGTCATATGCACAAACAGAAATTTATTTTGTACAACACTCGGATCATTTAATGCCTAGAGTACATCAAATGAGAACAGACCTAGCTCAGTACTACAATAGTACAAATCCTAGCGTTAGATTATCTTACATATCTACAGAGGCTCAGAAAGTTAATTTTACCATGAATGGTACTGATCTACTACTTAGAGATTTTAATGTATTTGCGACTACTAAAACTAACCACAGAGCGGTATTAGAACAACTTAAACAAATGGCATTAACTAATAATACTACAGGAGCTTCAATTTATGAGCTTGGTAATATTGTTAAAGCTGATTCAATATCTGAAGTAACTGATATTTTAAGAGACTCTGAAACTAGAGTTGAGCAACAAAGAGCTCAAGATATGCAGCAACAACGTCAGATGCAAGAGCAACAACTTAAAGCAAAAGCTCAAGAAGAACAGCAAAAGCTACAAGTTGAAATGCAAGAGAATGATAAAGATAGACAGAATGATATTACTATTGCTGAAATAAGATCTGCTGGATTTGGTGCACAGGTTGATATAAATCAAAATCAAGTGTCTGATTATCAAGATGCAATGAAAGATATTAGAGATACTACTAGATTCCAAGAACAAACAAATCTCAAGCGAGATGAGATGGCTATGAAGGGTAGTATGGAATCAGAAAGGTTGCAAGTTGAAAGAGAGAAAATTGCAGCAACTAGAGATGTTGCAAATAAAGATTTACAGATTGCAAGAACTAACAAAAACCAGTATGATGTTAAAGATTCTAAAAAATCTAAAGATAAATAATTAACGTTAGCTATATACTGCAAAAAACTTTTCAAAAATGTAAAATAATAAAAGTTTATCTATTGTGGTATAGGTAAACTTTTATTATATTGTATATATAAGTACTAAATATTAAAACCAACAATATTATGAATACAAAAGAAACAACTGTGAATAGTAATGTGGAAACATTAGATATTAATTTAGATGAGATCTTTAACGGTGCTCCAAGCGCTGGTGATGTAACATTACCTGAAGAAACTAAACCTCAAACTAATATTTTATCTGGTTTAAACAAAAAGGCTGATTTTTCATTTGCTGACCCAGATGAAGATGGTGTAGATGATTTAAGTAAAAAGGAATCTGAACAACCAGAAGCAGATACAGAAGCGGAGCCAGAAGCACAGGTTGAAACCAAAGAAGAAAAAGTTGAACAAGTAAAAGATAAAGAAGAATCTGCCAATGATATTTTAGATACATTAGATGATGAAACAGACGAAGATGTAGAACAAAAAAAGAAAAGAGGCAGAAAATCTATTAATGGTATATCAGACGTATTTAGTAAACTTATTAAAGATGACAAGATTGTACCTTTTGATGATGAGAAATCATTAGAAGAATACAGTGCAAAAGATTGGGAAGAATTAATTGAAGCTAACTTAGAAGAAAGAGCAAATCAAGTAAGACGTGAAACGCCCAAACAATTTTTTGCAAGTCTGCCAGAAGAGTTACAAATTGCTGCACGCTATGTAGCAGACGGTGGTACAGATATTAAAGGTTTATTTAACACATTAGGTAGTGTTGAAGAAACAAAACAATTGAGTCTTAAATCTGAAACAGATCAAGAAACAATTATTAAAGAATATTTAGGTGCAACTGGATATGGTACTTCAGATGAAATAGCTGAAGAAATAGAAATTTGGAAAGATTTAGGTAAGCTAGAAAAGCAAGCTGCAAAGTTTAAACCTAAGTTAGATAAAATGCAAGAAAAGATTGTTGTTAAAAAACTTGAAGAACAAGATTTAAAAAAGAAACAACAAGAGCAGGCATCTAAAAAATATATGTCAAGTGTATACGAAACACTTAAAGAAGGAACATTGGGTGATATTAAAGTTGACAGAAAAACACAAGCTATGTTATATAACGGTTTGGTTCAACCGAGCTATCCCTCAGTAAGTGGTAAGAATACAAACTTACTAGGACACCTTTTAGAAAAGTATCAATTTGTAGAACCAAATTATACATTGATTTCTGAAGCATTATGGTTACTTCAAGATCCTGAAGGATACAAAGCAAAAATAATGGACAAGGGTGCTCAACAAAGCGTTGAGAAAACTGTAAGAAAATTAAAAACAGCTGCAGCTAGTAATAGTTCAGCGTCATTAGGTGTACAAGAAAAAGAAGATACAAAACGTAAGTCATCAAGAAAAAAATTACCAAGAACCAACAACATTTTCAAAAGAATTTAATTAAACAATTAAATATAAACAATTAATATTAACAACAAAAAAAAGTAAAAATTATGGCAACTCCAGTATTAAATAATGGGATTTTCCTGAGAGATACAAGCTACAAGGCTAGTTCTCATGTTGATTCTTACCACTTAACTCAGATGCTAGGTTCTGCTGAACCTATGGATATGGGACCAGTAGATCTTTGGGCAATGACCCAAAAGGTTGAAATGCCTCTATATCAAATGGCATCTTTCGGTGGAAAGAACACAATCATGGTGGACAATGCTCGTGGTGAGTACAAATGGCAAACTCCTATTGCACAAGATCTTCCGTATATCATTGCGGATATTGAACCTGCAAACACTACAAAAGGTGTAGATGGAACAACATTTAAAATTAAAATTTCTAAAAGAACTTTTGGTCATGGTGATATTATCACTTATGATAAGTATAATGGTTTAGAATTGTACATTACAGCTGATGATATTATCCCAGCAGGTGACGGTTTTATCTATACAGTTCAATTAGTAAACAACAACAACGCTGCTAGCTTAGGTAACGAATACTTAGCTAAAGGTACAAAGTTCTTCAGAAAAGGTTCTGCAAGAGGTGAGTATGGAGAGCGTTTTTCTGACATTGAAACAGGATCTGGTTTCCGTGAATTCTACAACTTCGTAGGAGGAGCAGAAGCACATGTACACTATTCTATTTCTAGCCGTGCTGATCTTATGATCAAAGGTGGTTTGAATGCTGATGGTACAGTACCAGTAACTGAGATTTGGAGAAACTTTAACACAGATCCAAACAATCCATCAGTACCAAGTATTGAAGGGCTTGTAGCAAATATGGGTAAAGCAGGAGCACGTGAAGCATTTGAAAATGGAACTCTTACAAGAACTTTCATTACAAATATGGAAGCAGCTCACTTATCTAAAATTGCAACGGATATTGAAACTTACCTAATGTGGGGTAAAGGTGGTAGAATTAAGCAAGATGGACCAGATGACATTCGTTTATCTGTAGGTTTATGGGCACAGTTAGATAACTCTTTCAAAAGAGTATATAACAAGTCTTCATTTACTCTTGATATGTTTAAGTCTGAACTTTATAACTTCTATCAAGGTAAAGTTGAATTTAAAGGACCAGACCCACAAAGATCACTTGTTGTACAAACAGGTATTGCAGGAATGCAATTGATCAACAAAGCTATTGCTGATGAAGTATATGGTTCAGGTTTAGTTCAAAATGCATCAGATATCGGAGCTGTTAAAGGTTCAGGTATGGATTTAGATTATGGTTTTGCTTACACTAGCTTTACTATTCCTTTCTTAGCTAACGTTAAGTTTGTATTGAATCCAGCATTTGATAATTTAAATACTAATGACATTGAGAACCCATTAATTGATGGTCGTCCTCTAAGTTCTTATAGCTTTATTATCTTTGATGTAACAGATGAAGGAAATGACAACATTCACTTGTTGAAACTTTCTTGGGATAATCAACTTAAGTGGTTCTACCAAAATGGTACTATGGACTACATGGGAAGAACTCAAGGGTTTGCTTCTACTGGAAACTTTAATGGTTATCGAGTTATGATGACTCAAACAATGCCAGCTATTTGGGTTAAGGATCCAACTAAAGTTCTTAAAATTGTAATGAGAAACCCTGTTACAGGAGGATCATTCTAGAACTAAATAATTAAAGGGGAGGGGTTAATCCTCCTCCCTTTTTATTTTAATCTTTAAAACAAATAAACATGGGACTAGATATAAAGTTAGCAAACAAAACATATGAATTTTCTAATTCAAGTGTGTCTAAAATTATTGCTTCTAAAGCCGTTGGTAAAGATATATTAGTTAAAGACTATGCAGATAATGCAGCAGCAGTTGCAGCAGGTTTAGTTAAAGGTGATCTATATCATTCCAGTGGAGATTTAAAGGTGGTAGTATAATAAAAGTCAAAAAACTATAGCAAGAGTAAAATCTTGCTTTAGAAATTAGTAATAATAAATATACATAATTATGTATTTTTGACTATGAAACAATTATTAATTTAAAACCAAAAAAAAAATGAGTGATTACACTATTGTAGAAAAGTATCAATTAGGGAAGAGTGCAACTATTGCAGTACGTCCTTTTTTTAGTCCTAACAAAGAAAACATGGGACTAGAGCAGTATGGATTATCACTTCATGATGGAGTATATCATGAAGAAAACCTTGCATGTTTAGAAATAAACGGAGTTAAAAGATATATTACTGGATTAAATGAGTTTGATCCTAAAGTAAAAATGCTTGATCCAAAAAAGAAAAAAGCAAAGGTTAAAGAAATTAGAGCTATAGTAGCTCAACTAGAAGCAGAATTAGCAGCTAATGTTGTTGATCCAGATGATAAAGATTTCTGGAATAAATTGACAATTATGAAACCTGATAATTCTAAGTTTTGGGATAAGATAAGTTTAAGATGTGGGAATGATCCTGTGTTTTTGGATCCAGAAAAAGATCCATATGATTTAATTAAATTACACGCAATAAATGCAGGTGGTTTTTCAATTGTAGCTAAGTCATTACGAGAGGCTAAAGAAATGAATAACCCACCTAAATTTTATTTAGATACTGTACAAGAAAGTTTAAGTACACGTACTGAATTAAGTAAAATTAAAAATAGAGCGTTAGTTGAATTACAAAAATTATATGATGGTAATACATCTAAATTAATTTATGTTGCAAAAATATGTGATGTAGATAGTGTACAGTACATTAAATCAACACCAAATGATATTCTATATGAAAATATGGATAATTATATTAATGGGTTTGGAGCAGAATCTTCTAAGAAAAAAGCTGCTGGGCAGTTTTTAGAAGTATCTCAACTTCCAATGGAAGATTTAAAAATAAGAGCACTTATAAAAGATGCTTTATATTATAGATTTATAACTACAAAAGCAGGAGGTTGGATTGAACCAATTGATAGTGGAATTAGATTAGGTAAAAGACCTTCAGAAGTTTTAGAGTTTTTAAAGAAACCAGAAAATGATGAAACGTTAACATCTATTTTAGATAAAGTAGAACCATATTGGAATTCTTAAAATATAAATAATGAACAATAATACCCTTTTAATAAAACTAAAGCAAAGGTTAAATAAACTAGATAGTCAAGATTTTGACAATATAGAATGTTGGCAATTTGTAGAAGCTTTTAATAAAGCTCAAGTTGAGTGGTGTAGAAGAAATTTACATGGGGGTAATATGTATAAAGAAGGGGATGAGTTATCTAAAAAAAGAATAGATGACTTACAACCTTTATTAATTGAATTATCTCTTACAGGAACAAATTCAGATAAGTATTTTGAAACTGATAATTTTCCAGTAGATACATACTTGGAATTTAAGAAAGTTAGTACAGATGCAAAAACTGATTGTTGCCCTGCTAGAGATATGACAGTTTATTTAGCAGAAGAAGCAAATGTAAATTTAATTCTAAGAGATCCTTTGAAAAATCCTGATTTTGAATGGGGAGAAACATTTTGCACAATGATAAATAATACAATTAGAATATATAGAAACACAGACTTTACAATAGTTAATCCTGTATTAACTTATTATAGACAACCTGTATACATAGAAATATTAAATTGTGTTGATCCTTATACAGGAGTGGTATCATTGTCAAATGTAGAGTGTGAATTTAAAGATGACTTAGCAGAAGTAATGTTAGACGATGCTGCTGCAATCATTGCTGGTGATATAGAAAGTATATATCAACAACAAAGATCACAAGCTGCTGCTGAAAGAAACAATTAATATATGATATAACATTATTATTTTGTATATTAATATAGTAACACAGAAGTTACGAGCAGAGTAAACTGTTAAAATCATTATATATAACCGGTGAGGGTAATGGTCCTCACACAAAATTAATTAATTATGGCATATTTTAATAACGCGTTTTACAAAACGTTTGTGGCATCCTCAACTGAAGCAGTTGCAGGTGTGTCAACTTCTCTGCTTGCAGCAGGGGAGCTATCGCTTGTGAAAGACTCAGATTGGACATCAATGGCAATACCCGGCGCTGCTCTTCCTGCTAATTCACATGCTTACTTGGTTCAAGGTAGCTTCTACTCAAAAGACTCGATTGGTAACAATCCAGGACACGGTGGTTACAAAGAATCAGTAAAATCAAAAGGTATTAATCCTAAGTACATTTCACGTGTATGGGCTGCAGATTGTTTAGTAGCAAAACAAGCTACTGCTTCTTTAGCATTAGGTGCTGAATGTACTCCATGTGGAACTACACAATTCATGAGAATGGATATTAAAGGTTCTCCAGCATTACGTTTCTTAAATCACAATGCTTATGCAATTGGCGATTCTGCAAACCTTTGCTGTGTTGATGGACAAGAATTTTTAGATCCTGCATTAGTGTTAGCTACTGAAGCTGCACAAGTTGTTGGAAATGGACTTGCAAAAAGCAGTGCTGGATATGAAGCTGGTAACCCACTAATTACTCCATTTACAAAAGAAGCTGATTTAGACGGTGTTCTAAGTGCTACTTTAGCTGGTGGATCAGGTTATTCTGTTGCTAATGGAGTTGCTACTACTTCTTCACCTGCTGGTGGATCTGGTGCATCAATTAATATTTTAGTTGTTGCAGGTGGTGCAATTGATTCTTTTAGCTTTGCTTCACAAGGTTCAGGTTACTCTATTGGTGATGTATTAACAGTTTCAGGTGGAGGTGAAGATGCAACTTTAACCGTTACTGCTTTAAGTGAAGGTGGTGTTGTTGTAAATGTAACTGATGCTGCTGGACAAGTAGTTTCAGCTATTTATTCAATTGCTCAAGCACAAGGTCTTGCTGCTTCTGGTAATTATGTAGCTTCAACTACTCCTAATGCTGCTGCAGCTACTGTTGATGCAGTTGTTCATTTTGTAGGAGCATATGTAGGTACTCAATTTGGAGATTGTTCTTTTGATACAAGAGATCACTTTAACTCAGAGCCTATTGAAATTATTGCAAGTATCTTAGATGAAACTGGAGATCCATGTAATGATTGTGGAACTTCTGCTAGAACTCCTGGTCAAATGCAAGCAACTCAAGGTGAGGCTGTGATTAGAGATTTAATTTTATCTGAAAGATACCGTCAATCTCCTTACAACCAAGGAAATGCTGACAGTGCTAGAATCCGTGAAATTGAAATGTCTGATGAGCTTCTTGCTGCTGTAGATAGATCTGCAACTTATAGAGCTTTTTATATTCAACATGTTGTACCAAGATTCAATAACCCAAGTGGTGTTTTTGATAATGATCAGTATGTATATCAAATTTATGTAAAGTGTTCTGATGGTGCAGCAATTACTGCTGTTACTGCTTTAGCAAATGAAGTTGTTACTTTAGCAAATGCTGCTGGTAATAATATTGCATTAGAAGTAGATTTAGGATAATTTAAATATTATGTGAGCCTTAGTTAGTACTAAAGCTTTTAAATTAATTAGAGCAGGGGTTATAAAACTCCTGCTCTTTTTATTTTACAATCTCTAGTTTTTTTTGTATATTATTAATATAGTGTATTAAAGCAAACATGAAATGGCAAACAAGCATATATTAAGTCTAGAAATTCCCACAGTATCTAACTGTGATTTATTATGTATTAAAGATACAAGTCAATATTCAAAAGACTTAGCAGTAGATTGTGAAGAACTCTTAATCACACTACCCGGATACTCAGTTCCAGTACTTCTCAAAGTAGATAGTAAGTTTGATATGTGTTTAACTGCTTGTACGCTAGCATTGCAAAAAGAAGATTGTGGTACTACACAACAAAAAATACCAGATGGTATATATATTATAAGATATAGCGTATCTCCTAATACAAAGGTATATGTAGAATATAATCATCTGAGAGTAACAAGACTATTAACTACTTATTATGAAGTATTATGTGATCTTGATGTTCAAGCATGTCAACCAGATTCAAGAAAACAAGATATATATACAGAACTTAATTATATAAAAACAATGATTGATGCCGCAGTGGCTAATGTAGAGTATTGTGAATCACCTGCACAAGGGATGCAGTTATATAATTATGCAAAGTCAAGATTAAATAAAATAGCTTGTCCATCAGGAAACTGTGGTTCAAGTTCTAAATATTCATTTTAATAACCATCTAACAACCAACAAAAAAGATTATGGCAAATTGTACTAAATGTAACAGAGTATTTACATGCGGATGTCAAAAAGCTACTCTAAGTGATGGATCAATAGTTTGCAAAAACTGTAAATCTGCATTAGAAAATACTGCTGACGCTGCAAGTGATTTATCAAGAGATTTAGCAAGGCAACAAATACAGAATTTAAGAAGTTAAAAATATATGGCAGCCTCAACTATTAAAATATCAGATAATTCTGCACACAAAGCAAAATTAAAACTGAACAAGAGAATCCAAATTGAAAAAGATTTTGCTAATCAAGCATATATAAATTTTAAGGCGGTTAAGTTTGGGGTGTCTGCATGTTGCTACACAGATTTTGAGAAAGCTACAAATGACAAAGACTTATGTGATTGGCAAAATTCTGCTAGTAATAAAGTTGTTATAGCAACAGAAATACCTGGAATATTTGTAGAACCACTAGCTAAAATAAATTTAAAAGCAAGTGCTTCTTGTCCAGAAACACCAAGTAATGTTTGTACAGTATTAGATCTAGAAGAGATACTAATAGCAGATAGCACATATACACAATGTTTTGAAATAGCTTCAGCTAAATGGACAATCAATCATGACTTAGGAAAATATCCTTCAGTTACAGTTGTTGATAGTGCAAATACAGTTGTAGTTGGAAATGTAGATTACACAACAAGTAATTCTTTAGTAATAACTTTTAGTGCTGCTTTTTCAGGTTGTGTTTTCTTAAATTAAATATAAAATAAAAATAAAATAAAATGGCAGTACAATTTTTAACTGGTTTAAATGTAAATGGTAATATTAATATTAATACTAACCAATTACAAAATGTAGTAATACAACCTTTAGCAGCTGACCCTGCTGGAATAGATGGAAGAATATATTATAACTCAGGTACAAATAAATTAAAAATTTATAATGGTACGGATTGGGTAGCATTCCAAACAGGAACAGATGGAGACACTACTTATACTTTATCTGGTGTTGGTTCTACAAATGGAACAGCGGGTGTAAGTCTTGTTGGTTCTGATGCAACTACAGATGATGTATTAGTAGTTGGTGCAGGTACAGTAACAGTAACTAGAAGTGGTGATACACTTACGGTTACAGGAACTGATTCAGCACTTGGTACAGTAACTTCTGTTTCTACTACTCATGGTGGTAATGCATTTACAGCTACTATTGGGGGTGTATCAACTGTAAATCCATCCGTTGATATTGCAATGGCAGGTGATGCTACACAATATGTAAATGGAGCTGGTGATTTAATTCTTTTAAGTACTATTCCTCAAGGAGACGTAACAGAAGTACAAGGTGGAACATATATAACTGTAACAGATCAAACAGGTCCAATACCTATTGTTAATCATGATGCAACGACCAGGACTGATACAACAAGTACTGCATCTCCCGGTTCGGCAGGTACTTTTACAAGTGTTGATGGAGTTACTTCAAATGCAACAGGTCACATTACAGCTCTTAATGTTAAAACAATTACACTTCCAACATCTGATAATTATGGGTCTTGGAATCTAGGAGCAGACTCAGGCACAGCTGAATCAATAGGAAGTGGTAATACTGCTACTTTTTCTGGTGGCACAAAAATTACTACAGCAGTAGCAGCAACTGATGTTTTAACAATAACTCATGATGCAACATCTAGAACAGATACTACATCTACTGCAACCGCTAATTCGTTTTCAGTTGTAAATAGTGTTTCAACTGATACAACAGGTCATGTTACAGCTATTGATATAAAAACAGTAACTGTACCTGACAACAATACAACATATACATTACCTGTGTCAGCAGGAGGGTCTAATTCAGCAGTAGTAACATTAGATGGAAGTACAGGTACAGATTCTACAGTAACAATATCTGGTACAGCAGGAGAAATTGAAATAACAGAAACAATTGTATCTGGAACAGAAGGAACCATATTTATAGGTTTACCAAATGACGTTACAATAACAAATGATTTAACAGTTACCAATGATTTAACGGTATTAGGTGATGGTGCATTTACAGGTCAAGTAACAGTTCCTCTTGTACCTACTGCTGATGCGCATGCAACATCAAAACAATATGTAGATCAGTCTAATATTGGACAATCAGTATTTCAAGGTGGATATGATGCAAATACAAATACTCCGGATTTAGATACATCACCTTCTAACCTTATTAAAAAAGGATGGTTCTGGGCAGTAACAGTTACAGGAGATTTCTTTACAGAAACTGTACAACCAGGAGATTTAATTTATGCTGACCAAGATGATCCGGGTGCAACATTTGCTAACTGGGTTGTAGTTCAATCAGGACAAGATATTGCTACAGCAGGTGCACAAGCAAGTGCAATTAGAGGTATTTCTGCATACGACAACACAAATTTCTCAGTAGACGCTAGTGGTTGGGTAACACTAAATCCACAAGGAAATGCAAATGGTAGACGTGTTGATTTAAATTCAACTGCATCCTATGTAACTCGTGCTGAAACAGGTACAAGTCCAAATATTATTACTACCTTTACAGTAGACATTCGAGATGCAGCATTGTTTGGAACAGCTGCTGATGCTTCAAGAGTTAAAGTAGAAACAACTGATAGAGCAGCGCCTTTTGCAACTGTTTATCCTGATGTATCAAGAAGTGGAAGTGGTACAGTAATAGTTGCCATGAATGGTAGTGTTGCAGATAATACATATTCTTTACTACTTAATTACGTGTAGTATACTAAATATAACATATAAGCATGGCATTGAGATTTTTAAATAGTGGATATTTCGCCGGCAAGGTAGGTATTGGAGTGGTTTCTCCTAATGAAAAATTAGAAGTTACTGGTGGAAAAGTAAGAATTAATAAGCAAGATGAAGCTTTAGTTATTAACGCTGTTGCAGATAATGGTAGTTATATTCTTTTAACAAACTCAACAACTCCATACGCTTACATTGGAGCTGCTAATCAAATTATAACAGCAGGAACAGCTACTCAATTAGGGCTTAGGTCACAATCAGATATACTTTTTTCAACCGGCGGAATTATAGAAAAAATGCGGCTTACAAGCTCTGGAGATCTTGGGATAGGAACAAATAGTCCAGCAGGAAAGCTTGATGTCCAAGGAACGCAAGGACAATTATTTTCTGTAACTGATGACTTGTCAGGAGAAATATTTGCTGTAGCTGACATTTCAGGTGTACCCATTATGACCGTTAACTCAAGTGGTGTATCTTACTTTGATGGCAACGTCGGTATTGGTACTACTAGTCCTGGAGCAAAGCTTGATGTTGAAGGCTCTGTTAGAATAACCAATTCTGATGAAAACACCTTGTACCTTGATACAGAAGATGCAGGACAACAAGTTGGTATTTTTTATAGCGAAAACGGAACTGCTAAATGGGAACAAAGAGTTAGTAGTAATTTTGAATTATATAACTATGCAAGGTCATCTTGGGAATTTCATATACAAGGGTCATCAGGTAACGTTGGGATAGGGACTACTAGTCCACAGACAACAACAGGTATAAAGCTAGACGTTATTGGTGGTATTGGAGCTTGGGCTGCAAATAACACTTCTACGTTAAACTTGTTTAATGGAAGATTAGTTGGCGCAGGAAGACAAATAGCAAACTTAGTGTCATATAATGGTAATGGAGCTTTAGATTTATATGACGCAGGAAACACATTAAAAATACATTTACAAGGAAGCGGCTTTTCGTATCTAAACGGTGGTAACGTAGGTATTGGTACTACTGCTCCAGGGGCTAAGTTAGACATTAAAACTTCAAC
>ERZ1039804.30-NODE-30-length-91831-cov-22.994628_pt1 | contig 91831 bp, 94 predicted proteins | sample MGYA00383089_ERZ1039804 | MGnify/ENA primary metagenome ERZ1039804 (study PRJEB29581, sample SAMEA5548359) | metagenome | biome: marine; feature: coastal; material: water | depth 1 m | study: Short-term variability in the microbial, nano- and picoplankton dynamics...
AGGCTAGAAGTTTGGCATGTCCTTTTTCTATTTTTCCTGCAGAAAGCATATCTAAAACATTTTGTGGCAATGTTAGGATTCTGATTGAGTTGGCTATACTGCTCCTTGCTTTTCCGGTAGAGGTTGCAACTTCGTCTTGGGTAAGACCAAACTCTCTCTTAAGCCTGTCGTAACCCCTTGCCTCTTCAACTGCGTTCAGGTCTTCCCTTTGAAGGTTTTCGATCAACGCTGATTCAAGGGCGTCTTGATCTTCTTTTTGTTCAACTAAACACGGGATAGTTTCCAGGCCAGCTTGAACAGAGGCTCTCATCCTTCTCTCGCCAGCTATTACCTCGTACTTGTTAAGCCCAAGCTCTCTAACCAATATTGGTGATATGACCCCATGCTTCTTTATTGAGTCTGTAAGCTCTTGGAGTGACTCCTCATTAAAAATTTCTCTTGGTTGAAATCTTCCTGCATTTATTTGGGTTAAATTTACGTCTTGGATCGTTCGTTTGGCTTTGCCACCAGAACCAAGAAGTGCGTCTAGACCTCTGTTTAGTGTTTTTTTGTTTTCAGACATTTTCTATTTTCCTTATAAGCTCGCCTGCAAGCGCGAGATAAGCTTTTGCACCATAAGAGCTTGGCATATATCTTACACCAGACTGGTTGTGGCTTGGAGCCTCTGCTAACTTTATGTTTCTTGGGATTAGTGTATTGAAGATAAGGCTGGGAAAATGCTTTTCTAATTCGTTGGACACGTCTTTTGCAAGGTTGTTTCTGAGGTCTACCATTGTTCTTATTATTCCCAAAACTCTATTTTGAGATAGGTTGTTGTCTGATATTGTTTTAATTGTCTGCATTAGGCCGGTAACACCTTCAAGGGAGTAGTATTCACACTGAAGTGGGATTAGGGTTCCTGAGGCGGCCATTAATGCTTCAATTGTGAGTTGGTTGAGTGTTGGTGGGGTGTCTATGATGGTGTAGTCATAAGATCCACCGATTTCTTGTAAAACCTTGGAAAGATACTTTTGTTTGTTTTCGTCTCTTATGGCCACATCGAGAGCTATTAGGTCTTGTGATCCCGGTATAATTTCATAGCCATCTGGAGATTTATAGACACAATCTTTTGGGTTTAGGTTGTTAAAAAATGGTTCGCATAAGGTGTTGGGGGTTTCAAGGTTTAGGCCTGCTGCGGTTGTTGCATTGCCCTGAGGGTCAAGATCTACAAGCAACACTTTTCTTTTGGTCGCTGCAAGGCTTGCGGCAAGATTGACTGCGGTTGTTGTTTTCCCAACTCCGCCTTTTTGGTTGGCTATTGCAATTATTTTATTCATTTGTTTTTATTTTTACAAAATGTCTTTCTTTTCCCTCTGTTCCTTGGTTGATTATTTCATAATTAAATTTGTTTGTGTTCAGCTCTGCTAGCTCTTCTTCTATTTTTGTCTTTGTTCCTTTGAATAAAACATATCTTGTGCCTTGTTTGATATTGTTGGTTGTTAGGTTGGTTATTTTTTCTATTGTTGCAAATGCTCGAGCGGTTATAAGGTCGTAGTGTCCAAGTGTGTTATTTTTCTCAAGCCTTTGGTTGAGTATGTTTACGTTTTTAAGCCTTAGGTCGTGTTGTGCTTGTTTTAAAAAATAACATTTTTTTTGGTTGCTCTCTATAAGGTCTATGTTGTTGTCTGGGTTTGTAATTCCTATCACTAGCCCTGGGAACCCTCCACCAGAGCCTATGTCTAAAATTTTGTCGCCTTTTTTTATGTGTTTGTTTATTTCAAGACACTCGACTATGTCTTTGTTGTATACCTCCGCCTCGCTTTGTCTTTGGTAAATATTGTGTGTTTGGTTAAATTCGAAACTTTTGGCAATAAGAAGTTTGAGCAGTTCCTGTTCTTTTTTTAGGTCATGCATTTATTTTTTCTTGCTCTTTTCTTTTCATGGTTACCAAAATAATATTTATTGCTGCGGGTGTTACCCCTTCAATTCTAGATGCTGAGCCAATTGTGTCAGGTTTTGTTTGCTCTAGCTTCTCTTTTACTTCGTTAGATAAGCCGCTGATGTCTTGATAAGAAAATAATTTTGGTATTTTTTTTGAGTTTTGTTTTTTGTTTTTTTCAACCTCTCTTTGCTGCTTCTCAATATAGCCTGCGTACCTTACTTCAATGCAGGCTCTTTTATAGTCATTTGCATTGCTTTCGTTTGTTTTAAAGAGCTTTTCTAGGTTTGCGTCTGGCCTAGCTAATAGGCTATAAATGTTTCTTTTTTCTTTAAGTTTTATTTGATTGTTGTCTGTATTAACAAAGCTTATGGTTTTTTCTTTTTTGAGCGTTTCCAAGAATTTTTTATATTTTTCTTCTTTTTTTAAAAAGCCATCCATTCTTTTTTTTGAAACGAGTTTGTTGGCATGCGCGTGTTTTAAAAGTCTTTGTTCTGCGTTGTCTTGGGATAGTAAAAGCCTGTGCTCAGCCCTGCTTGTAAACATTCTATATGGTTCTGTAATGCCGTGTGTTGTAAGGTCATCAACAAGAACGCCCATATAAGCCTCACTCCTATCTAAAACCAATTCTTCCTTTTTTTGTATTTTGTTTGAAGCATTTATGCCTGCGAGAAGACCTTGTGCTGCTGCTTCTTCATAACCTGTTGTTCCGTTGATTTGGCCAGCCAGGTAAAGGCCCTCAATAAACTTGGTTTCCAGTGTTTGGTGCAAAGACCTTGGATCGATAAAATCATATTCAACCGCATATCCATATTCTGTTATGACTGAATTTTCCATGCCGTTTATCGTTCTAATAAAACTGTCCTGTATGTTTTGAGGTAGGCTTGTAGATATCCCGTTTGGGTAAACCAGATCAACCCCAATTCCTTCTGGTTCTATGAAGATTTGATGGCTGTCTTTATTAGCAAATTTATATATCTTATCTTCTATAGAAGGACAATATCTTGGCCCTATTCCTGTTATGTTGCCTGAATACATTGCTGATTTTTCGATATTGCTGTTGATTATTTCGTGTGTTCTTGGGTTGGTTCTTGTTATATAGCAAGGCAGTTGCTCAACATGTTGTGGTTTGCTCTCTGTTAGGGTCATCCAGGGTGTGGGTATTTCTCCGGGTTGAGGCTCCATAACGCCCAGGTCTAAACTCGACATTTTTATTCTAGCAGGGGTTCCTGTTTTAAGTCTTCCCATAGGAAGTTTCAGATCGTATAGTTTTTTGGAAAGTGGTATGGAAGACTTATCTCCTATTCTTCCACCCTCAACAGATTTATTGCCTGTATACATTATTCCGTTAAGAAAAGTTCCGGTAGTGAGAACCACTTTGTTTGCATAAATTTCTCCACCAGATGTCACAACCCCTTTTGTACTATTTTTTTCAGAAATTATGTCTAAAACTTCTTCTTCAAAAATCGTTATTGATGTCTTGTTTAATTCAGATTGAACAGCTTCTTTGTAGAGCCTTCTATCGCATTGCACCCTGAGAGCTTGTACTGCATATCCTTTTCTTGTGTTTAATGTTCTGTATTGGATGCCTGATGCGTCTGTGGCTAATGGCATAACTCCACCTAGAGCATCGATCTCTCTGACAATATGCGACTTCCCTAAACCCCCAATGGCTGGGTTGCATGACATTTGACCTATTTTGTCTTTATCAAAAGTGACAAGAGCACAAGCAAGTCCAGAGCGATAGACAGCATGTGCAGCCTCCACACCAGCATGTCCGCCACCAACAACAATTACATCAAATTTCTTCATAAGTTATTAAATACAATAGTATCTGGATTATATACTTTTAGTTATTTCTATAAGAGGTTTATTTTTATGTTAATAAGTTTGTTTATTGCTTTTAATACAGGTCATTCCAGATTGTATAAGTATGTTTGTATCCATGTTAATGGGCCTTATTTTTATCCACTAACAACCTGTGGATATAAAAAAAAGCCTAAAAATGTATACAAGTTTTTCACAACAAATAAACACCTCTCAAGTCTAGTTATTATCGTTAATTGTTTTGAGCGGTGTATGCAACACACTATTTTCCAATACAAAAGTTACTAAAAATATCACCCAAAACATCATCAGAAGATTTTACACCCACCAAATCATCAAGACACTCTCTAGATATTTTTAATTCTTCCGCTGCTATCTCCATATCATTTCCAGACACCAAAACAGCAATACTCTTTTCAATACTTTTAATAGAAAGATTAAATAGTTTTATATGTCTATCTCTCACCATGTAAACAGAATCATCACCAATCATTTCTCCGAGATTTTTAGCTATTGTCTCTTTAAGATTGTTAAAGCCCTGACCTGTTTTTGCTGAAACATAACAATCAAAAATACTCGCAACATTTTTTTCTAAATCTGTTTTATTTAGAACAGATATAAAAACCTTATCTTTAAGAGAGCCTGTTAAGTCGCTTAAAACAGAAAGATCATCATTCTCAAAAACTCCAATCACCACATCAGAATCCTTAATACTATCAACAGTAAAATCGATACCCCTAGACTCTATCTTGTCAGTTGTTTCTCTTATACCAGCGCTATCTGTAACAGAGAAAGACAGATCGTTATAAAAAACCTCTGATTCGATTAGATCTCGCGTTGTTCCAGCAACCTCAGACACCAAAGCTCGCTCAAAACCCAAAAGTCTATTGAAAACAGATGACTTACCCGAGTTTGGAGGACCGATAAAAACTACTGACCTTTTAGAACCAAGCCCTTTTTTATTAAAACACCCGTCCACAAAACTTTTAAAATCAGAAACCAAAACACCCAAGTCTTTTATGAGACCCTGATCGAGAAAAGCCTCTCCCTCGTCTGAAAAATCAATTTCTCCTTCTACCCTCATTCTTACACCATCAATTTTTTTTGATATTTCATGAATTTTTTTAGTAAAGGCGCCCGACAATGATTGAGAAGCAAGAAGCACCTCTGATTTTGACGAACTCTCAATTACATCAAGCACAGACTCAGACTGATTCAACGTTATTTTGTTATTAAGATAGGCGCGCTTCGTAAACTCTCCTGGCCCAGCCTCCTCAAAACCAACAGACTGAAGGGCGTCTATAATTAAGGACATCACCCCCAAACCCCCATGACCATATATCTCGAAAGAATCCTCACCAGTGTAGCTTTTTGGTCCTTTGAAAGATATCAAACCAACATTATCAACCACATCATTTTTCAACAAAATATCTCTAACGCAAAAGAAACCATGTTCCTTGGGCGCAGAATTAAAAAGCCTTGGGATTTGATCTAAACAACCCTCTCCGGAAACCCTAAACACACATATGGCAGATTTTGCCGGAGGGGTTGCCAGGGCATAAACAACAGACATAAAAAATTATAACTTAACCATTCCCACCAAACTTTGCATACAAATATTTTTGCTGAATAAGGGACATGCCGCTATTAAAAACAGAATACAAAGCTAAAGACGAGGGAAAAATTACAAAAAATATTGAAATCATAACAGGCATTGCTTTCATTACCTGTGCCTGTGTAGGGTCCATATTGGGTGGTTGCGGGTTTAGTTTCTGAGTAAAAACCATTATCAAACCAAACATCACAGGAAGAATGAAAAGAGGGTCTGGTGCCGAGAGGTCTGAAAGCCAGAAAAAAGAAGCGTGTCTGAGCTCAACCATCTCCCTCAAACCAAAAAAGAACGCTATGAAAAAAGGCATTTGTGCAAAAATCGGCAAACACCCACCCATTGGATTAACACCGTGTTTCTTATATAAGGACATCATTTCTACACCAAGCTTCTGCCTATCATTAGCATATCTGTCTTGAATCTCTTTCATTTCAGGTTGAACCCTTCGAAGTCCAGCCATGGACTTAAAACCAGCTCCAGTGACCGGCCAAAGCACGAGCTTCAACATCAGGGTAATAATGACCACAGACCAACCCCAGCTTCCAACAACACCATGAATTTTATCCAACAACCAAATCATTGGTTGTGAGATAAACCAAAACCAACCCATTTCAATGGTTTGTTCTAGATTATTAGCCCTTAAAACCAAATCTTTTCTAACTTTTGGACCCACAAACAATTTGTGCGTATGACCTGTTACAGCAGAAGAAGAAAAATCATCTGGCTGAACAACATAACCCATTTTATACAAACCACCCTTGTTGTTTCCATCGACATGATAGTTATATATAAAATCGTTTGATCCCAACAAAACCGCTAAGAAATATTTTTGAGTAAACCCAACCCAACCACCACTAGAGGTTACAGACAAAGGGGCCTCAACCTTTCTCAGGCGCTCAGCCTCATAAGGGTCTTGTGATGTGCTAATGACATAAGCCTCGTATGAACTTCTATTTATCATGCCACCACTGGAAAAATCAAAATTCATATCCAGCGACCTTGAATCAGACCGATAAAGGGAGGCGTACGGCTTCCCATTAGCGCCTTCAGGCGAAGAGTCTGTTATTAACACCTCGTAAGGAAGATCAGAAAAAACAATTTCCTTTGTGGCAAGCCCATCATCAGAAATCAACAAAACACCATTGCTTATATATTTTTCAAAATTGTAATTTTTTTGAGACCCGGTAAAGCCCGATTTAAAATAATATTTAAAACCATTCAAAGCATCACTTCCAAATATTCTTACACCAAGAGAGCCCTCTACCTTTTGAACAAGATGTTCCTTGGACCTGGCCTCAACAATCGACCCATCGCTTGTCTTAATCACAAGCCTTAACAAGTCATTTTCCAAATAAATAAAATCATTACCACTTACATCAAGCTGCTTAGCAGCCTCAGCCTTCATTAAAACAACCTCTCTTTCAGCAGAAACGGCACGCTGCTCAGATGAGTATTGATAAAACAAAGCAAGCGCAAATACAAAAATAAATCCTATATAAAGTTGTCTAATGTTCATTGTTTGTTACCTATTGTTGGTTGTGAGATTTTACAGCCTTAATGAGCTCAATTGAAGTCTCTTGGTAGTCTAGATCTAAAAATGATTCATATATTAAAAATAAAAAACCACCTGAACAGGGGGCAAGCCCATTAACCCTTAAGGACTCTTTAATTCTTCTTTTAACTTTATTTCGCAAAACAGCAGTTCTAAATATTCTTTTAGGAACAGCTATTTTGATAGGGTGAACAGCCTCTTTAAGGTAAAAGGCTCTGAAATTTTTTGAGGTGTAAAAGTGCCGCGGAAGCCTTTTTTTGTATGACAAAACCTAGGCAGTTAAAACTTTTCTACCTTTCTTTCTTCTGTTTGAAAGCACAGCTCTACCAGCCTTTGTAGCCATTCTTGCTCTGAACCCGTGTGTACGTTTTCTTTTTAATGTACTTGGTTGAAATGTTCTTTTCATATTATTGCTCTAAAAAATTGGAGTGCATTATAGCCCAATAAATCAAACTTTACATAAAAACTTTAAAAAACATAATCAACATACTTAGTAACAAGTTATCCACAGCAAATTCATGGGTTTATCCTGTAGATATCTTGTTAGTTTTTTTATAGACTAGATGATCATAAACGGGGAGATTGATTTGGAATTTTGGAATAAGTGCACAGAGAAGCTTGAAAACAGGCTAACACAAGAAGATTTTAACACTTGGATAAGGCCACTTAAAGGCAGCCTTGTTAATAATACCTTGGAGTTAGTGGCTCCGAATGATTTTATATTAAATTATGTAGAAAAAAACCTATCAACAGAAATTACTAGCCTTGTAAAACAACAATCAAAAAAAGACATAAGTCTCGTTTTTAAAGCGCTTACAAAAGAAACATTTGTTGATAAGTATCAAAAAAACAACCAAAACGAAAACTCAAAACTTGTTCAATCGTATGTCTTTGAGTCATTTGTGGAGGGAAAGTCCAACCATTTGGCGCTTGCGGCCGCTAAACAGGTAGCCTCAAACCCAAAGGGTGACTATAACCCACTATTTATATACGGAGGGGTTGGTTTGGGTAAAACCCACCTTATGCATGCTGTAGGTAATGAGATTCTCCAAAACAGTCCAGATAAAAGAATTGTTTATGTGCATTCAGAAAAATTTGTCTCAGATATGGTTAAAGCCCTTCAACTTGGCGCTATGAATGAGTTTAAATCGTTCTACAGAAACGCTGACGCCCTTTTAATTGATGATATACAGTTTTTTGCAGGAAAAGAGCAATCCCAAGAAGAGTTTTTTCACACGTTTAACGCTCTTTTAGACAGGAACAATCAAATGATTTTAACATGTGATAAATATCCTAAAGAGATTGATGGGCTTGAGGAAAGGCTTAAATCTAGGCTTGGCTGGGGACTTCCTGTTGTTATTGACCCACCTGAGCTGGAAACCAGAGCCGCCGTATTACTTAGCAAAGCCTCGTCTATGGGAGTAGAGCTTCCAAATGATTGCGCAATATACATAGCACAAAGAATTAGGTCTAACATCAGGGAGCTTGAAGGCGCTCTCAAAAGAGTGGCAGCTAACTCTCGTTTCACAAATCAACCCATTGACCTTTCTCTTGTTAAAGATGCCCTTAAAGACCTTTTTGTAATTTCTGCAAAAATGGTAAGCATAGAAAACATACAAAAAACAGTCTCTGAGTATTACAACATTAAACTTTCCGATCTTCTCTCAAAGAGAAGAAGCCGATCAATCACAAGGCCAAGACAGTTAGCCATGGCATTAACCAAAGAGCTTACCAACCACAGCCTTCCAGAAATAGGCGAAGCCTTTAATGGAAGAGATCACACAACTGTTTTACATGCTTGTAAAAAAATAGCAGAACTCAGAAAAGAAAACCCCTCACAAGAAGAGGACTATAGAAACTTAACCAGAGCACTAACCAATTAAACACCATGGATTTTTATATAACCAAAGAAGAGGTCGTAAAGGCCTTAAACACAACCCTTGGAGTTGTGGAAAAAAGGCAAACCCTTCCAATTTTAGCTAATGTCCTTTTTGATGTTGATGAAGCACAATTAAAATTAACAGCTACCGACCTTGAGTCTGAGATATCAACAGTATCCACCATTTCTAATTTTAAAAGCGGGGGCAGGGTAACAGCACCAGCCAAAAAACTGAGTGAATTATGTAGGCTGTTCTCAGATCTTTCAGAAATACATTTTTATCTTGATGGTGACAACCTCAAAATAGAAACCTCTTCTGGAAAATATAATTTAGCAACTTTGCCAAGTGAAGACTTCCCCGTTTTTGATCAAGAAGAAATGGGAGCACCAGTAAGCATTAAGCCTCAAAACTTGAAATCAATAATCAACAAAACCTCATTTGCAATGGGAAATCAGGATTGGAGACATTATTTGAATGGGTTATTTCTAACCATAGATAACACCTCTATTACATCTGTAGCAACAGACGCACACAGGCTTGCACTATCAACCCAGAGCATTAACGAAAGCATAGAAAGCTCAGTAACAGGAATAATACCAAGAAAATCAATCAATGAAATAGCCAAACTATTGAATGATGAAAGTGAAAACATAACACTTAATTTGGGGCCTAGCTCAGTCAACATAAGCGCCTCAGGCACTACCTTTGCAAGTAAATTGATTGAAGGCAAATTCCCAGATTATGAACAAGTTATCCCTTCTGGTGAAAGCAGCACACTAACAGTTGACAAAAAAAGTCTTTCAGAAAGTTTAAGCAGAGTAAGTGTGTTATCTAGTGAAAAATATCGAGGCATCAGGCTTGTTGTAGAATCTGGCTCTATAAACATATCAGCCAACAACCCAGAGCAAGAGCAGGGCGAAGAAAAACTATCCTGTGATTATAATGGTGAAAAAATAGACATCGCATTCAATGTTAACTATCTTCAGGAAATACTATCCTCTATTGATGAAAGCAATGCAGAAATACATTTTTTTGGATCTGACAAAAGCTGCCTTATTACATGCCCCGGAACAGATAGCTATAAATATGTTGTAATGCCTCTCCTTATCTAGTGCCCGTTTCAAACATTACACTTAATAACTTTAGGTGTTTCAAAAGGTTGGAGCTTAATCTTTCACCTAGGGTAAATTTTTTTTACGGAAAAAACGGGTCCGGTAAAACCTCTATTCTTGAAGCTATTTATATGTGTTCAAGCGGCAAGTCCTTTAAAAGCTCCAACATAGCAGCCTTGGTGAAGCAAAACGCAGGCGGCTTTAAAATAAACTCATATGATAATTTAACGGGCCATGTATTAGATTTAAAAAAAGAGCTAAATAAATCAATTGAGATATTAGTTAATAATAAAAAAACACCAATATCTGAGCTTATAAGACAGAGACCAGCAACAGCAATACATAACCAAACCTTCTCATTTGCTGATGCATCTCCTGATTTTAGAAGAAAACTTATGGATAGAGCCATATTTGTTTCCGACAAAGAGTTTTCACAAATATGGTTTTCATATTACAGATGCCTAAAGCAGCGTAATGCTCTTTTGAAACAAAACAGCAACCAAACTAAAGCATGGGATGAGAGATTAATTAATTTTGGAGTCAAACTAACAACTATAAGAGAAGACTTTCACCTCAACACCCTTAAAGAGCTTTCATACCTAGTAAAAAAAATTAATAAAAAAGAACAAGTCGGTTACCTTAATAATATTGAAATAAGTTTTAGAAAAGGCTGGGATGAGGAATCCAATCTAGAAGATATAATTAATAACAACAAAACTATTGATCTTTTAAGAAGAACAACAACAAAAGGCCCACACAAAGCTGACATTAAATTTTCGATAAATAACATAGACGCAAAACAAATCTTATCAAGAGGGGAGCAAAAGCTTTTTTCAATTTTATGGTGTTGTGCCCAACACAGAGTTCTAAAAAATACACACAAACTTGAACCAGTTTTAATTATTGATGATACAAAGTCCGAGTTAGATAAAACACTAATGAACGTTTTTATAAACATGCTTGAACATATAGAAAATCAAGTTATTTTTTCCTGTATAGATGATGAATTTAGTAGTAAAATAAATACTAAATTTGAGGATTTTAAAAAGTTCCACGTGGAACAATTACATCAATAAAACATGTCAAAAAAAACAGAAGAAGCAAAATATGATTCATCTAACATCCAAGTCCTTAAGGGGCTTGAAGCGGTTAAAAAAAGACCGGGGATGTATATCGGAGACACGGACGATGGCTCAGGTCTTCATCATATGGTTTTTGAGGTTTTAGATAATTGTATTGATGAGGCTATGGCAGGCCATTGCTCAGACATAAATGTAATTATTAATAAAGACGAGTCTGTAACAGTTAAGGACAACGGAAGAGGTGTGCCAGTAGACGTTCATAAAGATGAAGGCATATCAGCAGCAGAGCTTATCTTAACAACACTTCATTCAGGCGGTAAGTTTGATGATAATAGCTACAAAGTATCTGGAGGCCTTCATGGTGTGGGTGTTTCAGTTGTTAATGCTCTTTCAGATAGATTGATTCTTAGAGTATGTAGAGATGGCGGGGAATATTTTCAAGAATATAAACATGGGGTCCCCCTTGCTAAATTAAAAAAACTAGGATCATCTGAAGAAACGGGCACAGAAATAACTTTTTATCCTTCAAGCACAACCTTTTCATCAGTTATTTTCGAATTAGATAGAATATACAAAAGAATTCAAGAACTATCTTTTTTAAATGCAGGCGTATCAATTAACGTTACAGATGAAAGAACTGGTAAATCTAAGAAGTTCAAAAACAATGGTGGACTTTCAAGCTATGTAACCCATCTTAAAGGCACAAAAAAACATGTAACTGAAATTTTTGAGTGCTCTGCAACGGAGAATGATGTTGGTGTTGAGATAGCCCTTCAGTGGACCGATGCCTATACAGAAAATGTATTATGTTATACAAATAATATTCCCCAAAAAGACGGTGGTACTCATTTAGCTGGGTTTAGAGGAAGCCTCACCAGGGTCCTTAAGGCATTTATTAAAAAAGAAAATGCTAAGAAAACACCAGCAGACCTTCTTGGTGAAGACGTAAGAGAAGGAATCGTCGCAATTATTTCTGTAAAGGTTCCAGACCCTAAATTTTCATCACAAACTAAAGAAAAGTTAGTATCTTCAGAGGTGGAAAGTGTAGTAAGTACTGTATTTAGTAAGCATTTTAATGAATATTTATTAGAAAACCCAAAAGATGCAGCGGGCATATATTCAAAAGTAGCTGAGGCTGCGCTGGCCAGAGAGGCTGCAAGAAAAGCCAGAGAAATGACAAGAAGAAAGGGTGTTCTTGAAATAGCTGGGTTACCTGGAAAGTTAGCTGACTGCCAAGAAAAAGATCCAACTTTATCAGAAATTTATATTGTTGAGGGAGATTCTGCTGGGGGCTCGGCTAAACAAGGAAGAAATAGAAAAAATCAGGCTATTCTTCCCCTTAAAGGAAAAATTATTAACGTAGAGAAAGCTAGAATTGATAAAGTTCTGGGTTCACAAGAAGTAGGAACTTTAATAAAGGCGCTTGGGTGTGGAATTGGAAAAGATGATTTTGATATAGACAAGCTCAGATACCATAGAATTATTATAATGACCGATGCAGATGTTGATGGCTCTCATATTAGAACCTTGTTGTTAACATTCTTCTATAGGCAGATGTTTGAGATAGTAGAGAGAGGTCATATATATATTGCACTACCTCCCCTGTATAAAATAACCAAGGGAAAGGAGTATGTTTACGCGTCAGATGAGGATCAAAAAGAGGCTGCAGTCAAGGAGTTCTCAAAAAATGGCGGAAGAGGTTTAGAGGTTCAGAGATATAAAGGTCTTGGAGAAATGAACCCTGAGCAGCTCTGGACGACGACAATGGATCCAGATGAAAGAAGGATGCAACAAGTAACTATTAATGATGTTCAAGACGCCAATCATTCGTTTGAAGTTCTTATGGGTGATGATGTCGAGCCAAGGCGTGCATTTATAGATGAAAACGCATTAACTGTAACCGACCTAGATATTTAGATTCCATACATATCTGAATATGTATAAATAGATTGAGTTTAAGAAATTTTACGTATTAAAAAGTTTTCTAAGTCACTTATTGCAACTCTTTCCTGTTTCATAGTATCCCTATCTCTTACAGTCACAGAGGCATCTTCAAGACTTTCAAAATCTACTGTTATGCATACAGGAGTTCCAATCTCATCATGGCGTCTATACCCCTTTCCTATGTTCCCAGTATTTTCAAGCAATATTCTTCCAACGTTAAGTTTTTGTAATTTATTTTTGATTTCTGATGAAAGATTAACTATTTCCTGATTATTTTTCTTTAATGGAATAACAGCTGCCTTAATTGGCGAAAGATGCGGTTTTAAACTTAAAACAGTTCGCTCTTTACCTCCATCAAGCACCTCAATGTTGTATGCCTCATTCAATATCGCTAAAACACCCCTATCCACACCTGCTGAAGGCTCTATAACAAAAGGAACAACCCACTTATTGGTTTTTAAATCTTGTATGGCTAGTTTTGAATTTGAACTTTTATTTTCCATTACTTTTGCAACTAAATCCAAATCTTTTTGATTTTTTGTATGAGAGCCCAGATCAAAATCAGTTCTATTAGCTATACCCTCTAACTCTTCGAGCCCATGAGGAAATTCATACATCAAATCAACGGTTCTTTTTGAATAATGAGCCAGCTCATCATCTGGCACCTCATATAACTTCACTTTAGACCTAGAAAGACCTTGCTTTTCCCACCAATCAAGCCTTTTTTCTACCCATGAATCATGACACTCCTCATCTTCTCCAGGCATAACAAAATATTCCAATTCCATTTGTTCAAATTCTCTAACTCTAAAAATAAAATTTCTAGGTGTAATTTCATTCCTAAACGCCTTACCAATCTGAGCTATACCAAAAGGAAGGGATTTGGCAGAGGAGTCAACGACATTCTTGAAGTTGGTAAATATTTGTTGTGCAGTTTCAGGCCTAAGGTAGGCAAAAGAATCTTCACTTTCAACAGGCCCAACATTTGTTTTAAACATTAAGTTAAAAGGTCTTGGTTCGGTAAGATCAGTAGATCCACATGATAGACATTTATTATCTGGAAGCTGATCAGCACGCCACCTTGCTTGGCATTTTTTACAATCAACCATAGGGTCTGAAAATGTACTTTCATGTCCAGAATGTTTTAAAACAAGTGGATTTGTTAAAATAGAAGCATCTAAACCTTCAATATTGTCATTTTCATAGACCATAGAGGACCACCAAGCACTTTTTATATTGTTTTTAAGCTCAACACCCAAAGGACCATAGTCATAACTACCCTGAAGACCCCCATAAATCTCATTAGATTGAAAAATAAAGCCTCTGCGCTTACAAAGAGCAACCAACTCATCCATTGTTTTAGCTGTCAAAACAGATCTCCCCTTTTAAAAAACAACTTTTGTTGCTTTTATCACAGTGTATGGCATTTTGCACAATACTTAAAAGAATGTGCGCCAATTTACTGTTAGATTAAATTATATAATAGTATTAACATTATAAACTGCAATGAAAATATTATTTACCTTTTTGTCTATTATCCCTAAAAGCTTTTATAGGCTTTGTATTAGAGCCTATCTATTAACAGGTCTTTATAAGTTTTCAGAGTCATATAAGGTGACTTTGTCTAATATTAAAATAGTAAGACCTTTTTTATCTGAGGCAGAAGTATTAGACGCATCAAGAAAAAGTTATGCTGAGTCTCTCCTTAGCATATATGAAACATTTTATTCTTGGTCTAGAAAGCCAAGCAGAATTAATAATAATATTTTAGTTGTAAAAAATAACTATCTTCTTCAGGAACACATACAAAACCAAAATGGTTTAGTTGTTGTTGCTATTCATAATAGAAGTATTGATATGTTGCTTTCATGGATAAATTCGCAAACAAGAACAGTCTCTTTATATAAAAAAATTAAACTAAAGACTTTGGATAAATATGTTCGAAAAATCAGAGAAAATAAAATAAACAAAACGTTTGAAACTTCAGTGTCAGGGGTTAGAGAAATATTTAAATCTCTCAAGAATAACGAGGTCATAGCAGTCGCATCAGACCAGGTTCCGGCTAGGGGCAACGGTGAGTATGTTCAGCATTTTGGAAAAATGGCATATACCACCACCCTTGTTCCCAGGCTTGCTTGCAAGACCCACAAGCCTGTTATATTTTGCTGCCTTAATTCGTTAGACAACTCAAATTATTTATCTATAAATATAGAGCCAGCTCATAACGACTTGTTTGTTCAGAGTGAGTGTTTACTATCAATGAATAGCACCATTGAAAAGCTTATTAACAATAAATTAAGTGACTATTCGTGGGAGTATAAAAGGTTTCGAAGGCCAATGATTGGAGAAAAAGATCCTTATAAAGACTAGATTATTTATCCCAAAAAACAGTTGTAAATAATACAAGTAAAGTAAATATCTCAAGCCTGCCTAATATCATCGCAAAGGCTAAGACGCCTTTGCCAAAATCTGTAACTGAGCTATATGTTTCGGATACAGATCCAAGGCCTGGACCTAAATTATTTAAACATGCACCAATTGCAGAAAAAGCACTTTCAAAATCCATTCCAGTTGCTAATAGTGATAATAATAAAAGCATAAATGAAATAATATATATGGAGAAAAATCCCCATACTGATTCAGCAACCTTATCGTCAACAGCCTTTGACCCAATCTTTAATGATACGACAGCGTTAGGGTGAACTAGCCTCATGATATTAATCTTTGCATGGTTGATCATAATAAGAACCCTCCATGACTTTATACCTCCACCAACTGAACCAGAACATGCCCCTATAAATGCACCAACCAAAAGAAGAAACGTAATAACTGTTGGCCATGATGAATAATCTGTACTAACAAAACCAGTTGTTGTTACTATCGATACAGACTGAAACAGAATTTGTCTTAGCGATGCACCGTCATAACCCAATAAATAGCAAAATAAAATCGAAAGAACAAATATTAAAAGCAAGATAGAGGTAAAAAACCTTAATTCTGCATCATGAAAGTACTTTAAGGGCTTTCTTTTATATATTGCAAAATAATGTAAGGCATAACTAAATGCAGATAAAAGCATAAAAACTATGCAAATAAGCTCAATAGAGAGGCTATTAAAGAAACCTATGCTCGCATCATGGGTTGAGAAGCCTCCTATAGATACAGTACTTAGGCTATGAGAAATAGCATCAAAAGCAGTCATTCCAGCCAGGTAATAAAGGGCTGCACAAGCAAACGTTAATGTTAAATAGATTAACCATAGGGCTTGAGCAGTTTCTTTTATCCTTGGTGTAAGCTTCTGATCGTTTAATGCACCTGGAATCTCTGTTTTAAACAACTGCCCACCACCAATTCCCAAAAGCGGCATAACAGCTATTGCCAAAACAATAAGACCCATACCACCCATCCACTGCAACATTTGTCTATAAAACAATATAGACTCAGGCAATAGATCCAAACCAGATATAACAGTTGCACCTGTCGTTGTTATTCCAGACATTGATTCAAAAAAGGAGTCAACAAATGACATGCCTGATAATACAAACGGCATAGAACCAACAAATGAAAGAACAACCCAGAAGAGGGTTATTATCACAAAACCATCTTTTGTTCCCATTTCTTCATTACTTTTTCTCGTAACTGACCAAGCTAAGAGCGCTGGAATAAAAGTAGCCACAAAGGTGGTTAAAAAAATATACTCAACACCATCTTCAAAGAAAAATGAGATGCCTAAAGGAGCTAGAAGAGATATGCTAAATAACATTACTAGAACACTAAAGAGATTAATGATAGGTTTAAAAGCCATTATCCTTCTTTAAATAACCTCTCAACCTCTTTTAAAGTATTTTTATCTTCTAAAAATACAATTAAATGGTCGCTCAAAGAAAGGGTTACATCCTTACTTGGCATGATTACTTCCCCATGTCTTACAATTGCAGCGATAGAGGCCCCCTCTGGCATAGGGATCATTTCAATAGATGAGCCAAATAAATGAGATGTATGTTCATTGGCATGCACAATTCCTTCAACAGCCTCGGCGCCAGAATCCATTTTAAGCAAAACGTCTTGCGCAACATCACTTTCTCGCAAGTCTTGCAATACAGATGACACAGTTAGCCTATATGGGGCTATATAAGTGTCTATAAACCCTGGTACTAGTTTCAAATACGAAGGATTATTTAAAATAATCATTGTTTTTTTTGCACCAAGTTTTTTGGCCAATAGCGAAGACATAACATTTGTCTCATCATCATTGGTTAATGCGCAAAAAACATCAATTGAATCAATATTTTCACTTTTCAACAGACCATCATCAGTAGCAGAGCCATTTAAAACAATAGTTTTATCAAGATCTCTAGATAATTTCTCACATTTCTCATGATCAGAGTCAATAAGTTTCACTTTATAATTATTTTCAAGCTCTTTGGCTAACGAGTAGCCTATTTTTCCGCCACCCACAATCATAATTCGTGAAAATGTCTCACCCTGTCGAAACTCATCAACTATAGCATCTATGTTTTCAGCATCCGTAATAAAATAGACCTCATCATTGTCTTTGATGATTGTGTCTCCGTTTGGAATAAAGGGTTTTGACTTTCTATAGATCATTGGCACATATGCATCAATATCTGGCATATCGTCTTTAATATTCTTAAGCTCTCTACCCACTAGCTTGCCTTGCTTCTTTGCCTTAACCGAAACTAGTTTAACCTTGCCATCTGCAAACTCCTCAATTTGATTCGCACCAGGATGAACGATTAGTTCTCTTAGATGACTGGTGACCTCATACTCAGGACTTATTGGCATATCAATAACACCATCTCCAAAAATATTTAGATCGTCAATATATGCAGTGTCCCTAAACCTACATATTGTTTTTTTGGCATTAAATTGTTTTTTTGCAATCTGGCAGGCAATAATATTAACCTCATCATTGCTCGTAACAGCTATGACAATTGTGTCCTCATCAACGCCTAATTTCTGCAAAGAATCTTTATGCGCAGCATGGCCAACAACACACCCAACATCAAGCTTCTCTTGCAGTAAATCAATCTTAGATTTGCTTTCATCTACTATTGAAACTTCATAGTTATTATTTGATAGATTTCTGGCCAAACTACTCCCAACTCGACCAGCTCCTAATATCGCTATCTTCATAGTTAGTAAATTAAACCTCTTTCATGATAATTAAAAGACTTTATGACAAATATTAATTTATTGAAAAAAATCTCTATAAGAGTTAAATGCATCTTGAGAGCTAATAATATTTTTATTAGGGAATTGTAAGTGAGTGATTACTATTGATGAATCATATGTTTTAATTGAAAGTCCTTCCTTAGTAAATGATATAATTTTACCCGGGGCAACCAAAGAACTAGTCTCCTCTTCAAACATATTATGAATTTTTATCAGATTTTCTTTATATATAAAAGATATACCAGGCCACTCATTAAAGGCTCTAAATTTATTTTCAATTTCATTTGATGACTTTGAAAAATCTACCAATGAGTCCCCTTTATTAATTTTTTTACAGTAAGTTGCTATATCAGAATCTTGCTTTGTATAAGACAAGTCTTCATTATCAATTTGATTTAAGAGGCCTGAAATTTTAGAAATAGATAGTGCGCTTAGTTGGAATTCAAGCTGAGTTTTATTCCAAGATTTATCGATCGTTAATTCGTGTGATTGAACAATATCACCCTCATCCATTCCAAGTGACATTTTCATAAAAGAAATTCCCGTCTTTTCCTCATTATTTAAAATGACTGATTGAATGGGAGAGGCGCCTCTATATTTTGGAAGAAGAGAATAGTGAATATTTATTGCAATTTTTGATGGGCTTTTAAGAAACCATTCTGGTAATATTTTTCCATATGCCGAAACAAGCAACACATCAAAATTGAGATTAAGAATATCTTTCTTGAAATCTTCATCTAAACAGTGCGGCTTAAATATTTTTAAAGAAAGATCATTAGCCATTTTTGAGACATCAGACTCTATCTTTAAATTGCCACGCTTTCTTCGTTTATCAGGCTGGGTTACAACCCCAACAATCTCATGGTTAGTTTTTTCTTTTATAAATTTAAGTACCTCTGCGGAGGGGGTTGGAGATCCAGCAAATAGTATATTCATATATTCTTTTAATTTCTTGTATTATCGTTGAAAAACATACTTATTTCTTTAAAAGCTTCTTTTTAATCCTATCTCGCTTAATTGGACTAATATAATCAACCATCAGCTTTCCATCTAAATGATCTATTTCATGCTGAATACAAACAGTTAAAAGGCCTGAAGGCTCTTCTTTGTGAGCCACCCCATCTAAATCTTGCCATTTTAAAATAATATTACTAGGTCTTGTAATTTCCTCATTAAAACCAGGAACAGATAGACATCCCTCTTCAAACGCATGCATTAGATCAGTATTTAATATTTCAAAAGTTGGATTAACAAAGTATTGTGGCGCATTTCTTTCGTCACTAACATCAATTACTATTAAACGAATATGCTTATCCACCTGTGTGGCTGCCAAACCAATGCCATTTTCATCGTACATTAATTCAAGCATGTCATGTGCTAATTTTTTTAGACTTTTGTCGAATTTTGTAACTTTTTCCGCGATTTTTCGCAGTCTAGGGTTTGGAAATTTTAAAACTTTTAAGTTGTTGCTCATATTTTTAGGCTTTAAAAGCCTAGTTTATTACATTTTGTTAAATTATAATCTAAAGGTCAATTAACAACATTATAAACTATGACCATTAAAACCACAGATGTAGCAATAATTATGGGATCAGACTCTGATTTGCCTGTTGTTGAGGCAGCATTTCCAATTTTAGAGTCTTTTGGCATAAATTATACAAAAAACGTTCTATCAGCTCACAGGACACCACATGCTGTAATAGATTTTATTAATAAATCAGAATCAAATGGATGTAAGGTATTTATAGCTGCAGCAGGCATGGCAGCCCATCTTGCCGGTGCGCTTGCAGCACACACAACAAAGCCCGTCATTGGTATACCTATTGAATCAGGTGGAATGGGTGGAATGGATTCATTACTAAGCACAGTTATGATGCCTCCTGGTGTTCCTGTTGCAACAGTTGCTGTAGGCAAAAGCGGTGCAAAAAATAGCGCGATATTAGCAGTACAAATACTAGCAACCAGTGATGAAAATCTTTCGAGCAAGCTTGACGATTATAAAGAGAATATGAAGAACGAAGTTCTCGATAAAAACAATAAACTAAATTCTTAATTGTCGTTAAAAAAATCTCTTAACATCACTGAATCAATACAATGGTTTAGTGATGGAAATATCCTTGCCCATCCGACCGAAGGTGTCTGGGGTTTGGGTTGCAACGCTTTAGATGCATCTGCTTATAGAAGTCTATTTGCACTTAAAAAAAGAGATACTAAAAATAGCTTTATTTTATTATGTAGATCACTTCAATCTATAAAAAAATACATACAAACTCTCTCATTAAGCGATGAAAGTTTGCTTAATAATACTTGGCCTGGCCCCGTTACTTTTGTAATTAGATACAACAATGCAATACCCGAGCACCTAAAAAATGACACAGGTAAACTAGCTTTTAGAGTAAGTAATCACTATCCTATAAAAGCTTTATTAAAAGACTTTGATGGTTTATTCGCATCTACTTCTGCAAATATATCAGGAGAGCCTATCCTTCAATTTCCACAGGAAATTATCGATATTTTTGCTAATGACAATCTTGCATATTATGATGAAAAACTAGGCAAAGAGATGAAGCCGAGCACGATAATAGATCTAGAAACAAAAAAGATTTTAAGACACTAATATGAAAGACTTTGAGAAGAGATTTAAATCAATACAATCTGAAATTATTAATTTATATTCCGGCTTTGAAAAGTCTAAAAAAGCTTCAATAATATCCGATTCATGGAAGAGGCCTGAGGGTGGGGGAGGCAGAACATTTGTGATACAAGAAGGTGCATTTTTTGATAACTGTGCTGTTAATTTTTCTTCTATTTTTGGTTCTAAATTACCAAAAGCTGCCATTGGAAACTCTATAGTAAAATCAACAAGATATGGCTATCAAGCTATGGGAGTTTCAGTCATAACGCATCCAAAAAACCCTAATATTCCAACAAGCCATATGAACGTAAGATTATTCTGTATATTGGATAAAAATAACAATATTAAAGACTGGTGGATTGGTGGTGGCTATGATTTGACCCCATACATTATATTTAAAGAAGATATAAGCCTGTGGCATGACCAAGCAAAAAAAATGTTAGATTCATATAGCAAAAAATACTATAACAACTTTGCCCAAAACTGTAACGAGTACTTTTATATACCTCATAGGAAGGAAAGAAGAGGTATAGGTGGAATATTTTTTGACAACACTAAGCATCTAACGATTGATAAAAGCATTGAAATGCTTACTTCAATAGCCCAATCTTATGCTGAATCTTATGCTGAAATAATAAAAAGAAGATTTAAAACTCCCTTTTCTGCAGAAGATAAGGAATTTCAAAGCCTCAGAAGAGGTAGATATGTAGAATTTAATTTAGTAAATGACAGGGGAACAGCTTTTGGCCTTCAGTCTAATGGAAGGACTCCATCAATTCTTGCTTCTTTGCCGCTAAATGCTTCATGGAAGTATAAAAAAGAAAAAACCTTGGAATTGAGAGAAAAAAAACTAGTTAAAATAATTAATAGAGATTGGAATGCCAAAAATATATAGGCTGGGAGTTGTTGGAAATCCAATTGAGCACTCTTTGTCCCCATTTATTCATTCAAGATTTGCAAGAAATGAAAAAATTAACCTTATATATAAGGCCTATAAAGTAGAGCCTGACTCTTTTGAAGAGTTTGTAGATAGTTTTTTTAACTCTAAAGAGTCCAAAGGCCTAAATATAACCCTCCCTTTTAAATATCATGCATCGAAATTGAGCGGAATCATATCAACTGAGGCGTCAACAATTTCTGCAGTAAATACTATTAATAAAACAAACAACAAAATAGAGCTATCAACCACAGATGGAGTTGGCTTTATAGAAGATCTTAAATATAAGAATATTTCTATTAGAAATAAAGAGATACTGATAATTGGAGCAGGGGCGGCATCTGAAAGCATCCTTTATAAAATTATCTCTGAACAACCAAAAAAAATCCTTATTGCAAATAGAACAAAATCTAAAGCACAAAATCTTATAATTAAATACAAAAAATTATTTGAGAATATTCAGCCTTATTCTCCAGGGACCTCAAGCACACCTGATTTGATAATTAATGGGAGCTCTGCTGGGTTAACCGGCAAATTTTCACCTATTGATATCAACACATCAGAAACATCAGCTTATTATGATTTAAATTACTCATTAGAAACAACACCATTTTGTGAGTGGGCTCTTCAAAATTCACCCAAGGTTTTTGATGGGATAGGGATGCTATTAAATCAGGCAGCTTATTCTTTCGATACATGGTTTGGCGTCAAACCAGAAACCGAGAGTGTTTTAGAAGATATTAGGGCTTTATAGATGGCAGCTTTTATTCAATTTATATCAGGAGCAATTTGCCCAGAATGCAAACGAATGGATACTATAGCCATCAGCAAAGACGATGATATGATTTATTGTGTTAAGTGTTCGTTTAAAGAGCACAGGCCAAAAGAACCAAATACGAAGATTGATACAATAAAAGCTATCAATATTGAAGATCATAAAAGCTCTAAAAACTAGAATTCACAACAACAAAAGTATATTATACGCGCCATAATTGACCCAAAGCCTAGGTTATAATATAAAAAAGGCTTATAATGCTTTATTAATAAATTTTATTTTATAAGAAACGTATACACCACAGGACAAGAAATGCTATCTAACTATACAAACAAGCTGACCGGATTTTTACTCACACTATCCCTATTCACAAACCCTGCCAAAGCTGATTGGTTTGCCTTAAACATGACAGAGGGCGCAACCGCCATAAGTGAAGAAGTTTTTAATCTACACATGCTTATATTCTGGATATGTGTTGCAATTGGGGTGGTTGTATTTAGTGTAATGTTTTATTCAATGTTTGCGCATACTAAGAAAAAAAACCCAGTAGCAGCAACATTTCATGAGAGCACAAAAGTTGAAATAGCCTGGACAGTTATTCCTTTTTTAATATTAATTGCTATGGCAGTTCCAGCCTCAAAAACATTAACCAAAATGTATGATGACACAGCGGGAGATGTAAACATTCAAGTAACCGGCTTTCAGTGGAAATGGCAGTATAGGTATCTTGAAGACGGAGTTAGCTTTTTTTCAAACCTATCTACTGATATGGATGAAATATATAACTTAGTACCAAAAGGCGAAAACTACTTACAAGAAGTTGATGAAGCCGTTGTAATACCTGTTGGGAAAAAAGTTAGATTTTTAATAACAGCAAATGATGTTATTCATTCATGGTGGGTACCAGCTTTTGCTATCAAACAGGATGCTATACCCGGGTTCGTAAACACAGCATGGACAAAGGTAGATAAAGTTGGAACTTACCGAGGTAAATGCACAGAGCTATGTGGAAAAAATCATGGGTTTATGCCAATTGTTGTAAAGGTAGTAGAGCAAGACGAGTATGACCTGTGGGTTAGTGATAAAAAAGAGGCAGCATTCAAGCTTGCAGAGCTTACAGAAAAAGAATGGACAACTGCTGAGCTGGTCGAAAGAGGTGAGAGCGTTTATGCAACTAATTGTGTTGCTTGCCATCAAGTCAATGGACAAGGCATTACAGGTATTTTTCCAGCACTTGCCGGGAGCGATATTGTTCTCAATGACAAGCCAAGAAATATAGAGATCTTAATGGAAGGTGTTCAAGGCGCTGCCATGAACTCTTTTGATTATCTATCTGAGGTTGAATTAGCCTCTGTAATAACATACACAAGACAATCATGGGGCAATGCCGAAAAAGGTGATGGAGAAATTGTTTCTCCAAAAGATATTGTTGATTACAAAAAACCAAAAATTTAAAAAGGGAAGGCAAATATGAGCGCAGTTATAGAAAATCATCACGACGATCACCATCACGGGCCTGCTAAGGGTCTTACTAGGTGGTTATATACAACCAATCATAAAGATATAGGAACACTATATTTATGGTTTTCATTTGCAATGTTCTTAATTGGTGGAGCAATGGCAATGATAATTCGTGCTGAATTATTCCAGCCTGGAATGCAAATAGTTGAGCCTGAGTTTTACAATCAAATGATTACTTTACATGGCTTGATAATGATTTTTGGTGGAGTCATGCCAGCTTTTGTTGGTCTTGCTAACTGGCTTGTTCCTATGATGATTGGTGCGCCTGATATGGCACTACCAAGAATGAATAATTTAAGTTTTTGGATATTGCCCTTTGCGTTCTTTATTCTTCTTTCATCATTATTCATGGAAGGCGGGGCCCCTAACTTTGGGTGGACTTTTTATGCGCCACTTTCTACTACATACGCCCCTCCAAGCGTAACTTTCTTTATTTTCTCAGTTCACATTATGGGAGCATCTTCTATTATGGGTGCTATTAATGTCATTGTGACAATCATGAATATGAGAGCCCCTGGCATGGACTTAATGAAAATGCCTTTATTTGTTTGGTCTTGGCTAATCACTGCTTATTTGCTAATAGCTGTAATGCCTGTTCTTGCAGGAGCAGTAACAATGATGCTTATGGACATACATTTTGGTACAAGCTTTTTTAATGCAGCCGGCGGTGGAGATCCAGTGCTCTTTCAACATATATTTTGGTTTTTTGGGCACCCGGAAGTTTATATTATGATTCTTCCAGCGTTTGGAATTGTTTCCCATATTATTGAAACGTTCTCAAGAAAGCAGCTGTTTGGCTATTCCTCAATGGTGTGGGCGATGCTTTCAATTGCAATATTATCTTTTGTTGTTTGGGCTCATCACATGTTCACTGTTGGCATGCCGCTAGCTGCCGAATTATTTTTTATGTGGGCAACTATGCTTATAGCTGTTCCAACTGGTGTAAAGGTCTTTAATTGGATTGCAACCATGTTTAGAGGATCAATAACATTTGAAACACCAATGCTGTTTGCATGTGCATTTGTTGTTCTATTCACTCTTGGCGGTTTTTCAGGGCTTATGCTTGCTATAACACCGGCAGATTTTCAGTATCATGATACTTACTTTGTTGTTGCTCACTTTCATTATGTGTTGGTCCCAGGCGCTATATTCTCAATAATGGCTGCAGTATATTATTGGATCCCTAAATGGTCAGGGAACATGTACGATGAGAGGCTTGGAAAGCTCCATTTTTGGCTATCATTTATTGGGGTTAATGTGACTTTCTTCCCTCAGCACTTTATTGGGCTGGCTGGAATGCCAAGAAGGTACCCAGACTATGCTCTTCAGTTCGCAGACTGGAATATGGTTTCAACAGTAGGAGCATTCTTATTTGGGATATCACAAGTATTTTTCTTATTCATAGTTATCAAGACTGTTATGGGCGGAAAAAAAGCGACTGATCAAGTATGGGAGGGCGCCAGAGGCTTAGAATGGACAGTTGCATCACCTGCCCCTTACCACACCTTTGGAACACCACCTAAGGTTGACTAACATATGAATAATAAAGGCAAAACATCAGTAAAATTCCTCGGAATGACTGTTATAGCAATGTTTTTTTTCTCTTTTGCTTTAGTGCCTTTATATAATGTCTTTTGTGAAGTAACTGGAATTAATGGAAAAGTTTTCCAATCTGAAAATTCGCAAGAATATACAGCAGAAGTGGGGCGAGATGTCGCAGTTCAATTTATTTCATCTAATAATGAAAGAATGCCATGGATTTTTAAACCTTCTAATGAGGTGATGGGTGTTGTTACTGGAAAATACTATAACGCAACCTTTTATGTTAAAAACACAACAAACAAGACAATGACGGCTCAAGCAGTACCAAGCATTGCCCCATCAAATGCAGCAGCTCATCTAAAAAAGTTAGAATGTTTTTGCTTTGAACAACAAGAGTTGGCACCCGGAGAAGAGGCTTTGTTACCCGTCAAATTTCTCATTTCTAATGAGCTACCTAACCAAATTAAAAATGTAATACTTTCATATACTATTTTTGATATTACAGACTACAATCAAGAAAATTTAGCGCATCTAGAGATGCACACGGAGAAAAATTAATGAGCACTCAATCATATTACGTACCTGATTCAAGCAGATTGCCTATATTTATGGCATTTTCATTGTTTTTACTGGTCATGGGCGCATCTAGCACCATTAACAGTATAGGCCAGGAAGGAAGCAACTCTGTTTATATTCTATATGCTGGGTTTATAAGCTTATTCGCAACAATGTTTGTTTGGTTTAGAAAGGTTGTTCAGGAGCATATAGCAGGGCTCGATAGTGCTCAACTTAAAAAATCATATGTTTATGGTATGTCATGGTTTATTTTTTCAGAGGTGATGTTTTTTGCAGCATTCTTTGGTGCTTTATTTTATGTAAGAACATTTGCCGTGCCATGGCTTGCTGGCCTTGGTGAGAAAGGTGTCGGTGTTGAAGCCATTGGTCTTTGGGAAGGTTTCGAGGCAACATGGCCTTTAATAACTACTCCTGATGCTGGGTCTGCATATAATTTAGCAGAAAAAAGTATGGCTTTTCCTGGGTGGGACCATGCCCTGTTGTGGCTGCCAATGTGGAACACTATTGTCTTGCTTAGCTCAAGCGTAACAGTGCATTTTGCTCATGTCGGACTTAAAAATAATGATAGAAAAAAATTCAATACATGGCTGGGCGTAACAGTATTTTTAGCACTTACTTTTGTTGGACTTCAAGTGGCGGAATATTATGAGGCTTATGCTCATTATGGATTAACACTAAACTCCGGTATATATGGCTCTACTTTCTTCATGTTAACTGGATTTCACGGCTTCCATGTGCTGATGGGCGGCATAATGCTTTCCATTATGTTAATAAGATCAGTTCGTTATAGTCATTTTGAACAGCACGATCATTTTGGATTTGAGGCAGCATCATGGTACTGGCATTTTGTAGATGTAGTTTGGGTAATGCTGTTTTTATTTGTTTATATACTGTAATTTACTGCTGCCAAGGAACAGAGTTTCCAAGTTCTCCGGTATACAAGCCGTAAGCAACAAGCAGTATAAGTATTACTGCAAATGTAACTCTAGCTCCGAGAGCGTAAACTGTTCTCTTGCTATCAGCCTTACCTTGATCAATTAATAAAAATACTAAGCTGGCACCAAGCGAAATCAGAAGAAGAACTACAACAAATAAAATAAGTGTCTTTAACATATTATTTATTTTAAATTAATCAACAATATATAGATATGAAGAATAGTAAATTTAAACCAGGAGCAAAGATCACCATATTTTTTCTTTTCTTCTCCATTCTTTTCTTTGCCCTGGGTGTTTGGCAAATAGAAAGAGGGCAGGCAAAGGCTAAAATTTTAGAAGCTTATAATTCTGCTGGTGAAAAAACTCCAAAAGAGCTTCAGGATAATTCTGCAAAATGGGAAAGAGTATCTATTAAAGGAAGGCTTGATACTAAAAATCAGATTCTTATCGATAATGTTATTTATAATGGCATAGCGGGGTACAAGGTATTAACGCCTCTTCTTTCAGAAAATCTAGACAGACAAATTCTTATAGACAGGGGCTGGATATCAGCAGGCAACAACAGAACAAAACTCCCCAACATCGATGTAAGGGAACCTACTGTTGAGGTTTATGGAACTCTTGATAGCCCAGAGCTTGGGTTTGTCTTATCTGATAATCTAATAACAAAAACTTGGCCAAAGGTTTCTCAGTCAAAGAATATAGAAATTTTAAAAGAAGCTTATGATAGTGAGCTATTCCCATATTTATTAATTGCAGAACCAACGCTGAAAGATAGTCTTGAATATATTAAAATTACACCGACAAACATGTTGCCTTCGAAACATTATGGTTATGCCCTTCAGTGGTTTACTATGTTTTTAGCTTTATGTTTTATGTTTATATGGGCTGGGAAAAAATATGAAAAATAAAATACTACTTCTAATAATACTATTAACTCCTATTGCAGTTGTAATAGCTTCATCACTGTTTTTTTCTGCTGGGATATCCCCAACCAATACAAACAACAATGGCATTTTCTTTAAAGATTATTTTAACTTTGAACAATTTTCTATAACCAATAGCGAAGATAATTTAAAATTCGATGATGGTAAATGGGTTCTGGCTGTATACGTTACCGATATAGATAAAGCAAAAGAATCAATTTATTTTATGAGGCAGTTAAATGTTGCGCTCAATAGAGATATATACAAGGCCAGAAGGCTAACTTTTTTCTCGAATGCTCTCATTGAGCAAGATCTCAACAATCTTTTGCAAGAATATCCAAGGACCGAAAACTTTAAGGATGAGAATGGGATGCTGCTAAACATTCTCCAGAGAAACTCTTCCATTGACATGAATATTGAAAACCCAATTTTTATTGTTGATCCATATGGCAGGGCGGTTATGTTCTTTCCTCCTGACACAGATCCAAAAAAAATATTAAAAGATTTAAAGGTGCTTATCTAATGAATAATGTAAAAAATTTATCACTCTTTGGAGTCTGTTTTGCTTTTATAGTGATTGCTCTAGGAGCATGGACTAGACTTGTTGATGCTGGCTTGGGCTGCCCAGATTGGCCTGGTTGTTACGGTTTTGTTGTTTTTCCAACTGACGAGGCTGAAATCGCTCTTGCTGAAAGTAGATTTCCATCTTTCCCTTACGATATAAACAAAGCCATCCCAGAGGTCGTTCATCGTTACTTTGCAGCAACACTTGGGTTTGTAGCAATCCTATTGACATATATTTCTTTCAAATACAAAGAAGGTAAGTCTTTACATTGGTGGTCCTTAGGCTTGTTAATTTTTATATGTTGTCAGGGGTTATTTGGATATTTAACAGTTAGTTTAAAACTACTCCCCATCATTGTTACTGGACACCTTTTTGGTGGATTTTTTACTTTAAGTCTTTTTTATTTTATTTTCCTGAAATCAGGAAATTTTAAAATACTTGATCAAATGAAGGTACCTCAGCTAAAAACGATATCCTTGCTTGCAATGATTATCCTTTTATTTCAAATATTTCTTGGAGCTTGGACAAGTACAAATTATGCATCTCTAGCATGTGTTGATTTTCCAACTTGCCAAGGAACTTATTTTCCAGAGATGGATTTTAAACAAGGCTTCAACTTTAGTCAGGAGGTTGGCCCAAACTATCTTTATGGCCTCTTAGATAACTCAGCAAGAGTTGCTATTCATTATTCTCATAGAATTTCTGCAATTCTAGTAACTATAGTTTTTCTTATTTTAATATCTAAGCTCTGGTTTTCAGCAGCAGCGCCTTTGGCCTCAACCCTCGGTATCCTATTATTAACTCAAATATCTCTAGGGATTATAAATGTGATTTATGTATTGCCGTTATATGTAGCTATAGCCCACAATCTCATAGCAGCAACTTTGCTCCTTGGAACAATAACAGTTAATTATTTGGCCTGGAAAAAATGAACTTATTAAAAAGTTATTACATTCTATGTAAGCCCAATGTGGTTTACATGATGCTAATTACAGCCTTGGTAGGCATGTTGCTTGCACAAGAGACGGTTCCTTCCATCACTTATATGTTTATATCTTTACTTGGCATAGCTCTCTGTTCAGGGTCTGCTGCAGCTATCAATCAAGTAATTGATAGAAGTGCAGATGCATCAATGAATAGAACGGACAAAAGACCTCTACCGCAGGGCGACATAAGCCCAATACATGCCTCTATTTTTGCACTTGTTATTGGCTTTTTGGGTGCACTAATACTTTATATTTTTGTAAATACCCTAACAATGTATTTAACGATTGCTTCATTAATTGGGTATGCTTTTATATATACTGTTTACCTAAAAAGAGCGACACCACAAAATATCGTAATTGGCGGATTGGCTGGAGCAGCACCCCCACTTTTGGGCTGGACCTCCATAACCAACTCAATTGATGCCTACTCTCTTTTATTAGTTTTAATAATTTTTATTTGGACACCTCCTCACTTTTGGGCTTTGGCAATTTACAGAAAAGATGAATATGCAAAAGAATCAATTCCAATGCTGCCAGTCACTCACGGAGTAGCTTTCACCAAACTTCAAATTGTTCTTTATACAATTATCCTATTTTTAGTCAGTCTATTACCTTATATAGTTTTAATGTCTGGGGTCATCTATTTGATATCTGCATTAGTCCTAAGTTCAGTTTTTTTATACTACTCAATTAAATTATATCTAGGAGAGGGTGATGAATATGCAATGAAAACTTTTACCTATTCCATTTATTACATTTTCTTAATTTTTATAGCCTTACTTGCTGACCATTTTATTTTATAAACACATGAAAAAAATTAACTTAAATATTTTACTCATCTTTGTCTTCATAGCTGTTGTTATGACTCTTTTTGTGAACAAGCTCACAACACCAAGAATTTTAGATAAAAATGAGCTTCTAATTAACGGGCTTTTTCTTTTTGATAAGCCAAAAGAAATCTCTGAGTTTGAATTTTTTTCAGGAGATAACAGACCTTTTACGAAAGATGATCTAAAGAATAAGTGGACGTTGATGTACTTTGGTTTTACCAATTGCCCAGATGAATGCCCTACCACAATGTATGAGATGTCAAAGCTGCTTAAAGTTTTAAAAGATAAGGACTATCCGTTAGAAGATAAGCAATGGGTTTTAGTATCAATTGATCCGGAAAGAGATACGGCAGATTCTGTTGATAAATATGCAAAGGGGTTTTCTGAAGATTTTGTTGGGATCAGAAGTTCAAGACCAATGTTGCTTAATCTAGCAACACAACTATCTGTAAATAATGTCATGCCGTCGTCAAATCACATGGATCATAGTCACTTAGACCAACATGTAAACAACATAATTCTTATCAATCCAGATGCAGATTTTGCAGGTTTTTTTAGACCACCTTTCACAACCTCAAGGCTTTCACTCACCTATCAGTCTATTACAAGCAATTAATCTATCGTAACAATTACTTTGCCTTTTGCTTTTCTGTTAGCAAGATGTGCAATAGCATCTGCCGAATCATCTAAGCTGAATCTATCAGATGGAGTAGGATCTATTTTGCCGCTTGAGTAAAGTTCAAATAATTCATTAAAATTTGCCTTATTTTCATCTGGAAACATTCCAGCCCAAGCACCCCAAAAAACACCAACTATTTGACAGCCCTTTAAAAGAGTTAAATTTAAAGGCATTTTTGGAATTTGATCTGCTCCAGCAGCAAACCCAATAACCAAATATCTTCCTTCCCATGCTATTGACCTTAGGCAAGGCTCAGCATAACTACCACCAACAGGATCGTAAATAACATTTGGACCAAGGCCGCCTGTTAACTCTTTGACTTTATTAGAAAGCTCTTTTTGCTCTTCCCTCGATAGATTTCCTGAGGGATATATAAATGCTTCGTCTGCTCCATTTGCCAAACATATATCAATTTTTTCTTGTGTTGAGGCAGCAGCTATAACCTTGGCTCCCATAGCTTTTCCTAATTGTATTGTTGCAAGCCCAACTCCGCCTGAGGCCCCAAGAACTAATAAAGTCTCCCCAGGTTGAATTTTTGCCCTTTGTTTAAGTGCATAAAGCGAGGTTCCATATGTAACAGATAAAGCTGCTGCAATTTCATAATCCATATCATTTGGGATAGCTCTTAACATTGACTGATGAGCTAAAAGCTTCTCCGCTACTCCACCCGTCATAGATGCAGCAAATACTTTATCGCCAACTTTAAAATCTAAAACATTTTCACCTATTTCAGTGATAATCCCAGCAGCCTCACCCCCTGGAATAAATGGTAAAGGTGGTTGAAATTGATACAACCCTTGAATCATAAGCACGTCGGGAAAATTTATGCTTGCAGCTTTTAAATCAATGATGACATGCTCAGCAGCTATCACTGGATCAGCTATATCCTTTACTTGTAATTTATCAGGACCACCAAGTTCTATGCATTGAAGGGCTTTCATATATTCTCCTTAAAGTTTTTCGTTGTACGAGCTAATGTAATCGTTTGGATTACCATTCTCGCTCTTGACGAGTTTACCAAAAAAATCCCATGATGCATTAGCTTCTTTTTCAAAGCCTGATAGATCAGTATCTGGAAGCGAGTCAAAATAAGAATTATGAAGTTTAGATAGCAAAAGCCCATATTCTGAAAAAGGAATATTCCCATGATCTAAAGACTTTAAAATACCATTGTTGTTATTAATGCAATTTAATGCATTGAGGTACTTCTCTTTCTCTGGCATGAGCTTAGCAATTTTCATTAACTCTAGTTCGATATCTTTTTTGGCTTTTATAATATTAATCTTTTCACCGTTTCTAAAAATTTCACAAACGTTACTGTTTCCATTAGCCACTACATTTTTTTCAGTTTCTTTAATTTCTTTTATTTCATTTGAGCTAATCAAGGGACTATCTGAAATGATGCAGAATAATAAAACTAGATCTATGAGTCTTATCTGTTCTTTTGAAATACCGACTGGTTCATTAGGAGAGAGATCTATTCCTCTAACTTCAACATACTCTATCCCGTCAGAAGCTAACACTTCATTTGGTCGCAAACCATCTCTGCCAACTCTTTTTGGCCGGATAGAATCATAATACTCATTTTCAATTTGCAATTTGCCGGTTGAAATTTGCAACCACTCATCCCCTTGCTTTAAACCAATGCCTTCAAATTCTTTATAAGGTGTTAAAATGGCGTTCCTTATTTTCTCAAGAAATTCATCAAGAGAATCATATCTAATGTCCATATCTTTTTGAGCAAAACTTTTATAACCCAAATCACTCATTCTTAAAGATGTTGATTCGGGCAAGTAATAATTTTCTTCGCCATACTTTTTCAAGGAATGCTCTTTGCCATTTAAAAAGGTTTTGTCAACAACTGGAGATGCCCCAAAAGACGAAAGAATAAACCAATAATTTCTCTTAAAGTTTCTTATTAGGCCGAGATATACCTCATCAATATTTTTTTGCTCTTTTATATTTGATAAAAAAGATAAAGAATTTTCGCTCAGAGAGAAATTGAAATGTATGCCCGCAATACATTGCATAGAAGACCCATATCTTTCTTTTAAACCTCTTCTATATACTTCTTTAATTCTTCCGCTATTTGTATTTGAGTATTTTGCAAGTTTTATAGAGTCCTCATCTTCTATTTTTGGAGGCATTGAATAAGGCCATAAAGTTTCTTTATCTAAATTGCGACTTACAAAAATATGAAGCTTAAGCAGATGTTCATACAAGTCATCCACAGAAGTGAATGTTGGCGTAACTAGCTCAATCAGAGATTCAGCAAAATCTGTAGTGATGGAGGGGTTGGTTAGGGGCGAGCCTAGGCTTTTCGGATGATCATTTGCTGAAATATACCCACGGCTATTTACTCTGAGTGACTCTTTTTCAATCCCTCTGTTTATCTCAATTGAACGAAAAAAACCGGCTTCGTGGAGCTGATTAAGCTTTAAATCATAATCAGCCTTAGCCATTAGAAATCTGGGCCAGCAGCTACAATATTGTCATTTAGATCAAACTTCTCAAAGTTCTCTTTAAACTTAGCAATAAGACTTTTCATTTCTATGTCATAGGCATCTTTATCATCCCATGTATTTCTTGGGTTTAAAATTTCTTGATCAACACCCTCTAGTTGCTTTGGAACATTTAAATTTAAACCAGAAAGATGAGTTGTTTCAACGTTTGCAAGCTCACCATTTTGGATAGCATTAACTATTCTTCTTGTAGTTGGGATGCTGAATCTTGACCCAACTCCGTGAGGGCCTCCAGTCCATCCTGTATTTACTAAGAAAACTTTAGAGCCGAATGACTCCATTCTCTTCATGAGCAAATCAGCATAGACGCCCGCTGGTCTTGGAAAGAATGGTGCCCCGAAACACGTTGAAAATGCAGATTCAATTGAGGAAGTTGATCCTATTTCTGTTGATCCAACTTTTGCAGTATAGCCACTCAAAAAATGATAAGCCGCAGCTTCTTTAGATAGGATGGATACTGGTGGCATTACACCAGTAAGATCACAGGTTAAAAAAATAACAGTCTCAGGCTCTCCTGACGCATTTTCTGGCACCGCACCTTCAATATGTGTTCTTGGGTAACAAACTCTTCCATTCTCTGAAAGAGAGGTATTGTAATAATCTGGAGTTAAGTTTGAATCAAGATAGACATTCTCAATAATACTCCCATGTTTTATTGCATTAAAGATTACTGGTTCATTTTTTTCAGATAGGTCTATCGTTTTGGCATAACAACCCCCCTCAAAATTAAATACACTTCCAGGTCCCCATCCATGCTCGTCATCTCCTATAAGAGAGCATGTTGGATCCGCAGATAAGGTGGTTTTGCCTGTTCCCGATAAACCAAAAAATAAGGCTACTTTGCCATCTTTATTTACATTGGCTGAGCAATGCATTGGCAGCACATCTTTTGCCGGCAATAAAAAATTTTGGACTGAAAACATTGATTTCTTCATTTCACCAGCGTATTTCATACCTGCAAGCAAGACTTTCTTTTGGGCAAAATTAATAATCACGCAGCCTTCAGAATATGTTCCATCTATTTCTGGATCACATTCAAAATTAGCAGCACTTAATATTTGCCATTCATCTTTACTTTTCGGATTGAATATATCTGGGACAACAAATATTAATTTGGAGAACAAACCATGCCAGGCTGTTTCTGTTCTTACTTTTATTGGAAGATAGTGATCTACATGTGAGCCAACATGAACATGAGAAATATAAGTCACTTTAGAATCTAAATAGTTTTGCACCTTATCCCATAAAGGGTTAAATTTACTCTCTTCAAAAGGCTTGTTGATAGAACCCCAATCAATATCATTTTCTGTTGAGGGCTCTTTAACTATAAATCTATCGTTAGGGCTCCTGCCAGTTCTAGAGCCAGTTTGCGTAGTTAGCGCGCCATTGGAAGCAATAATTCCTTCATTATTTTGTATAGCTGCCTTTATAAGCTCTTCGTTTGAGAGTTTATAGGTATGATTTTTTTCTGTTGTCATAATTTTTAATTATAGGTATTAAGGTAATAAATTTATATAGTAATTATTTATAATGTTAAAAATTTACTATTTATGTAGTGAAGTAAAAAACAATCACCCAAATCTGTCAATTAAATAAAAATATGTTGCATTAAAAGCTTTTTCAAGCTTATTTTCTTGTAGCCTTACTACACAAAACCTATCTAGAAGCTATTAGTTTAAACAATGTTGCAGTTATATAAACAGCAAAAAATATCAAAGCCCACTCAGAGAAATTAAATATAAATCTCCACCCATCTTCTGCACATGTTGGCCCACCCTGAAAAGCATTCATGATGCCCTGAAAAAAACCAAAAAACTCGATTTGCGTTTCTAGAGGCATCCCACAGTTTGGAGCTAGTTGCGCAATCTCTTCTGCAGATAAGTTTTGAATATATATTTGCCTTAGATTCACTATTACACCTAGCAAGCCTAAAAACAATGTTAATACTCTCGTTAATAACCTTATTTTCTTAAAAAAATACCCTATAAAAGAAACAATAGTTATGAATACAAATAGATATCTGGTCATTATGCATAGCGGACAAGCGTCAAGATAAAGAAATTTATCCATCAAAATAGCCATGCAGACAATTATCAGCGCCCCAAATCCAGCCCCCAATTCAAAATAGTTTTGATAAACTGTTCTAATAAGGTTCGTGATTTTATTTAACATAGTTTTTCTTGATAGCTTGAGTCTATAGTATAAAAAAAACATTGACGATAATATATCCATTTAGGCATTAATATGAAAAATAGAATTTTTATTATTGACGGTTCGTCTTATTTGTATCGTGCTTATCACGCGATGCCTCCTCTAACATCCCCAGCCGGCCATCCTACAGGAGCAATTAAAGGCGTAACAAATATGTTGACTACTTTAAAAAAAGATAGTGAAGGCTCTCCAATTATTGTTGTCTTTGATGCTAAGGGAAAAACTTTCAGGTCAGATGTATACAGCGACTATAAAGCGAACAGACCGCCAATGCCAGATGATCTAAGGGAGCAACTTGCCCCCTTAAAAGAAATCTGTAAAGCCATAGGCTTTCCATTGATAGAGATTGGTGGGGTTGAGGCGGATGATGTTATAGCCACCTTAGTAAGGATTGCAAAGGAAAAGGGTTTTAAGTCAGTAATATCATCGCTCGATAAAGATCTTATGCAGCTTGTTGAGGACCCTATTTCAACGATGATGAATACTATGACCCATCAAATTTTTGATGAACAAAAAGTTTTTGATAAATTCGGAGTTAAGCCTAATCAAATTAGAGATATGTTGGCTCTAGTAGGAGATACATCAGATAACATACCAGGGGTTCCAAAAGTTGGAATCAAAACCGCTGCTAAATGGTTGAATGAATTTGGAGACATTGGAAAAATTATAGAAAATGCAGAGAGCATAAAAGGCAAGGTTGGCGAAAATCTAAGATCATCATTAGGTGATCTAGATAGAAATATAGAACTTGTTTCTCTTAAAAATGATGTTGATATTGGTGTGTCTTTCAACAATCTTCTGGAACAAAAAGCTGACAATGATAAGTTGTTGCAACTATTTGAGGAGTTTGGCTTCAAAGCCCCTGTGGTAACCAGCCCAATTGCAAAAAGAGATTCAAGCAGCGAAGAGGAGCATAAGGCTCCTGAAAACTTAAATTATAAAACTGTTTTTAATGAACAAGATTTAACAAGCTGGGCCAAAGATATTGATAAATGCAGCCATTTTGCCATTGATACAGAAACAGACTCTCTTGATACCATAACAGCAAACCTGGTTGGAATATCTCTATCAACCAAAGAGGGTGCAGGCTGTTATATCCCAATAGGTCATAAGTATGATGGGTGTCCAAAGCAATTGAAGTTAGATCAAGTTCAAAAAATTATCGGCAAAACTATAGAAAAAAATGCTCACAAGGCAATCGGGCAAAATCTAAAATTTGATATACCAATTTTATCAAGGCATGGAATCAAACTAGACCAGTTTCTAGCAGACACCATGTTAATGTCATATGTTTTGAACAGCACTGCAACAAGACATGGCATGGATAAACTAGCTGAATATTATCTCAACTATCAAACCACAAAGTATTCTGATGTTGCAGGTACAGCATCCAAGGAAATAAGTTTTTCAGCGGTAAACATTGATATTGCATCTAATTATGCATCAGAGGATGCCGACATAACATTGAGACTTTATAACAAACTACAACAACTCCTTGAAGACAAGCCCTCTCAAATAGAGCTTTTAAAAAATATTGAATATCCATTAGTGCACGTTCTTGCAAGTATTGAGGCCAACGGAGCCAAGGTAGATAGAGACAAGCTTGCAGCTCACTCAGAAGAGCTTTCTAGAAAAATAGAAATACTTTCTGCAGAAGCATTCAGATTGGCCAAGGGAGAATTTAATTTAGACTCTCCCAAGCAGTTGCTTGAGGTATTGTATGAAAAATTAAAATTACCAGTTTTAAAGAAAACACCAAAAGGACAGCCCTCAACAAATGAAGAGACATTAAAAAGATTATCCGAAGAGTATGAGCTCCCAAAAATAATTCTTGAATACAGAGGGTTGGCAAAATTAAAGTCAACTTATACAGACAGTCTTATCAAGATTGAAAACCCAAAAACAAAAAGGATTCATACATCTTATCAACAAGCGGTCACCTCTACAGGAAGACTTTCTTCTACTGAGCCCAATTTACAAAATATACCTATTAAGACCGCTGAAGGAAGAAGAATTAGAGAAGCATTTGTTCCAGAGAAAGGCAATGTTTTAATTTCTGCAGACTATTCGCAAATAGAGCTAAGGATAATGGCCCACTTATCAAAGGATAAAAACTTAACCCATGCCTTTAATAATAATTTAGACATTCATTCAGCAACAGCAGCAGAGGTTTTTAATGCTGATCTTGAAGCAGTGACTTCTGAGCAAAGGAGAAGCGCAAAGGCTATAAATTTTGGCCTTATGTATGGAATGTCTGCATTTGGTTTAACTCGTCAACTTGATATTCCTAGAGCAGAGGCCCAACAATATCTTGATACATATTTTGAAAGATATACAGGCGTTAAAGATTATATTGAGAACACAAAAATTAAAGCTAAAGAGAATATGTATGTAGAAACTCTTATGGGAAGAAGGCTGTATTTAAATGAAATTAACGCTGCAAATGGTTTGAGAAGACAAGCTGCAGAAAGAGCGGCAATTAATGCCCCACTTCAAGGGTCGGCTGCTGACATAATAAAAAAAGCAATGATTGATATAAATCAATTTCTATTTAAAGAAATGCCAAATGTCAAAATGATCATGCAAGTTCATGATGAACTAATATTTGAGTCACCAAAATCAGAAGCGAATGAGGTATTGAAAGCCATGAAAGAAATGATGGAGAGCACTGTTGAATTAGACATACCATTAATCGCAGATGCTGAAATAGGAGCAAATTGGAATGAAGCTCACTAATACACTCAAACTAGGCGTTCTTTTATTATCTTCGAGTAGCCTGCTCGCTTTTGATAATGGAGCATTTAAACAATATTTTATAGATTCTTCAGAAGAAGAATTAATTCAGTTTAGGTCATGCATTCAAAATGAAGGCCTGGATGTTAAAAATCAAATTAACACAAAATGCCAAATCTCAAAAAAGCTTAGCAACGCCGCGTTTCTTATAGCGGATTACAATATAAATAAGTTTAATATACTGCCTAATTACAAGTCATATAAAAAGATTTCCTCAAGTAAAATTAGATATCCTAAGAATATGCTTAACCAGAAAAAGGAAGGGTATATAAAACTAAGCTTTGATATCAATGAGCTAGGTCGCGTTGAAGACATTAAAGTTATTGAGGAGCTATGCGGAAATGTAAAAAGTCCGTTTACCCAGTATAAAGAATGCAAAGGTTTTGAGGGGGCAGCAGTCTATGCCCTAAAAAGATTTATTTATGAACCAAGCCAGTATGACGGCAAGGCCATAAGAACCAATAATGTCGAGGCTAGGCTCACCTTTTTTTACGAACCAAGCCCTATCAAAATATCAAAGCGTGAGAGGCTCGCTGCATCCAAATCAGAGAAAGCATTTTCTTCAGGCAATTACGAAAAAGCATTTGAGGAAGCAGCTAGGCCCAATCTTGAACACAGATTGCTTGATTTTCTTGCATCTAAAGCAAAATTCTATTTGCAAGAATACGAGGAGGCCGCCTACCATATGAATAGATTTATAGCTGACTCAGAAAATTCTAAAAATCAATTCTCTGAATCAATGATGGCAGAGAGCCTTTCAATCATGGTCACATCTCTATTTAATCAAAACAAATTTAGTGAAATCGTTGAGTATGAGAAAGCTTACGGAGTCTATTTTAAAGAAAGAAAAGGATTTAAAGAATTATTAGTAACAACTAATTTGTACATTGGGATTGCTTTTATAAATACTGGAAATTTACAAGACGGAATTTTTTATCTAGGCTTGGCTTACAAATACTCTAACAACCAAATTCAACAAGATTATATTTCAAATCTTTATAATCAAGTTTCTAGCTATCTATAGAGCCTGACCAAACAAGTGGGACGTATCTATGATCCTCCTTTTTAAGAACAATAATTCCATGCATGCTTCTTAAATCTGATATCTTCATATTAAAATATTTTTCCGGAACTTGAAATGGCCATTTTTTTTTCATTTTAAACGTTCTAAAGACAACCTTTCTTTTTACCGCCATAACATTCCAATAAAGCCTTAAAAAACCTATTACACCAAGCTCTTTGAAAAGGTATTTTGTTAGTTCTTTTATTTGAGGAAGCCTGTTATAGCCAAGAAGATAGCTCCACTTAAACTTTGACCCCCATAAGACCCATGTATCTAAAATAGCCTCTTGATCTAGGCTAATATCAAGACCAAAAATAACATGAGTGCAATCATGATCTCTAAGAAGTGTTTCAGAGCCCTCTGTATCAACAAAAATCTCTTTATTTTTAGGGAATGAATCATAGTAGCACTGAAGACCTTCAGCTAAAGTAAGGTCACAATTCTGTTTCTGATATTCAAGCATTAACAGAACTCAAGTATGGCTTTTGACAACTTTTCAAACCCAACATTATCTTTAGATGATACCGCCAAGGCTTCACAATCATGCATTTTTTTATTTACAGCAGAAATTGCTTTGAATTTTTGGTTGTTTGAGAATTTATCACTTTTTGTTAAAACTGGGATGAATGCAACATCAGAAGCATTGCATAAATCAATCATATCTCTATCACTGTCCTTCAAAGGGTGTCTAATATCCATAAAAATAACTACAGCTTTTAAGGCATCTCTCTTTGCAAAATATTCTTCTAAAAGAGGAGCCCAATCTTTTCTTTTATGAAAACTTGATTTAGCAAAACCATACCCAGGAAGATCCACAAGCTTTAAAGAGTCATTAACTTTAAAGAAATTTATTTCAGTCGTTCTGCCTGGCGTTTTGCTTATTCTTGCAAGCTTTGGATTTTCTGTAAGAGCATTTAATGCGCTAGACTTACCTGCATTAGACCGACCGGCAAGCAATATTTCAGCGCCATGATCCTCAGGAAGGCTTTTGAACTTGGTAACCCCAAGCATAAAATCAGTATTTTTAAAAAGGTTTTTCATTTAAACGTTTATATCATATCAAGCATTGTTTATAATACACCCATACTCACCACAAGAATTACATAAGAAAAATGAAACTAATTTTAATGTTCTTAACTATCACCAGCTTCTCAATAGTTGCTGCTGAAAAAGAAATGCCAAACCTTGCCGAAAAAGGAAATGCAAATGCAGGAAGTAATTTAGTTGCGACATGTGCAGCCTGCCATGGCTCTGATGGTAATAGTGTAAATTCAGATTGGCCAAAACTAGCTGGACAAAATCAAAAATATATTTACGATCAACTCAAGTTATTTCAAAGTGGCGACAGGCAAAATGCCTTAATGATGGCTGTAACTCCATACTTAAATACTCTAAAAGATGAGGATTTGCTTGATATAGCAGCTTTTTATGAATCAAATGCAACTTCAGTTGGTCAGGCAAAGGATGACGAAGAGCTATTAAAACTTGGCATGAGTTTATATAGAGGTGGAAACCTTAAAAAAGGTATACCTGCATGTACAGCATGCCATTCAGTATACGGCAATGGAAATGGCCTTGCAGGTTTTCCAGCGGTAGCAGGCCAACAAGTTGGCTATCTAACATCTACTTTAAAAGCATATAGATCTGGTGAAAGAAATGCTGGTGATTATGCTTCTGTAATGCAAGCTGTATCTCAAAATCTCTCTGATGAAGATATAGATGCACTGGCTAATTATATGCACGGACTTTACAAATGAAAAATTTAAAACTATTTAACTTAACTCTTTTAGCCATATCAATATTCAGCTTTTCTGGCGTGGCAAATGCAGAATATAAAATGGGAAAAGATTACACAAGAATAGACAACCCTCTGCCTGTAAAACAAGATGGTGTAGTTGAGGTAATGGAAGTATTTTGGTATGGCTGTGGTGCTTGCTACACTTTTGATGGGCCGGTTAATGGCTGGAAAAAAACACTTCCTAATGATGTTGATTTTTCAAAGCTACCTATAACATGGGCGGCAATACACCAAAGACATGCAGCACTTTATTACACAATTGAAGCTCTAAACTTGTCTGAAAGCGCTCATTCGGCAGTATTTGTGGCAATACATAAGGAAAAGAACTTTTTAAACTCAGATAAATCAATTGTTAAGTTTTTAAAAGGTTTTGGTGTGGCTCCGGAGACCTCAGAAGCATATCTCAAATCATTTGCAGTTAAACAAAAAGTTAGCAGAGGTATTAAAATTGCAAAACAGCTGAAGCTAAGCTCAACGCCAATGCTAATTATTGATGGAACATATATCATTACGCAAAAAAGATCATTTGAAGAAATGTTTAAAGTTGCAGAATATGTTGTAGAGATGCAACGATCAAGATCGTAGAAAATTCCCAAAATATATATATAATGCAAACAAATTATGAAAAAAAATAAATATTATCTAGTCATTTTACCTCTTTGCGCACTCTTTCTTTTTAATGGAAAGAAGTATGACGAGTCGGTTATTGAAAGAATCCATCTTCAAGTAAATGTATGTCTAGAAGGTCAGCAGTGTGGAGAAGTGGCTCAATCTTTATCTTCAAAGTCTGCTAGGTCTGTCGATCAAATTTATACTTCTGGTTGTGCAGCATGTCATGATGCAGGTGTCGCCGGAGCACCAATAACAGGTAATGTAGGCCAATGGGCAAACAGAATGCCTAAAGGAATGGATATGCTTGTTAACAATGCATATAACGGATACAACGCCATGCCTGCTAAAGGATTATGTGCAGACTGCTCCAAAGACGAGATTGCTGCAGTTGTTAAGTATATGCTAGATAAATCAAGCTAAGATTTTTCTAGACTTTCTATTCTTCTCTCTAAATCGTTCGCAAGTTTCAACAAAGCCTCATATTTAGTCTTTTTTACAAAACCATTGTTTTCAATTATTTCTTCTATCTTTGGAGATAGATTATTACTTAAGTCTTGAGATAGATTATCTGGAATTAAATCAATAACTACCCCCAATTCTTTTTTTAAAATGTTAATTATTGCTTTGGTTATATCTTTATCACTCATAGTTGCTTTCAATTAATTTAGTTATTTTACTCCAGTCATCAAATTGCAATGGTTCCTTTATGCTTTCCTCTTCCCAGTTTTCATTTGAACCGTTAAACCATATCGCATTAATTCCTAAATCAAGAGCTCCCTTTACATCGTTAATAGGATGGTCGCCAATATGAATAATTTCATCATACTCTAGGTTGTCGTACTTGTTTTTTGCAGCTATGAAGTGACCCTTTTCAGGCTTATTAGATTTAACATCATATGAACTTATAGAAAAATCAAAATGTTTACCAATACCAAAATGATTTATATCGGCATTTCCATTTGTTAAAACTCCCAAAGAATAACTAGTTGAAAGCTCCTCAACAGCCTCAAAAACATTTTTATAAAAAGTGACTTCATGTCGTTTTTTAAGAAAAAATTTATAGCATTTATTAACAAGCTCTTCACTATTCTCTTGAGAATAGCCGGCTTCAAGTATTTTTTTTTGGTAGATGGCTCTTCTAAGCCCTTTAATATCCCATTCAAATGATGGGTCTGTTTCAATTAATTTTTTTCTGAAAATTAAAAAATCAGACATTGAGCCCCATTCTTGCTTACCAATATAGCCCTCAAGAAAATCTCTGGTCGATCGCTCAGCACTTATTATTACTGGATTTATATCCCAGAAAGTATCGTCAAGATCAAAAGTTATTAATTTAATTTTCTTCATTTTTTGCCCTTGGATGAGATTTATCATAAACCTTTGCTAGATGCTGATAATCTAATTTTGTATATATCTGTGTGGTTGATAATGAGCTGTGGCCTAGTAGCTCTTGAATCGTTCTCAGATCACCGCTTGATTCAAGCATGTGAGTTGCAAAACTATGCCTAAGCATGTGTGGGTTTACTTTTGGCAAGCCTTGCTTAGTTGACATTCTTGCAAGCCTCATTTGTATACTTCTAACCGAAAGCCTTCCCCCTTTTAAATTTATAAATAATGCTGGCATATTTGGGTTAGAAAAATTTATTCTTTCATCAATCCAATTTTTTATAGCTGCTATTGCATACCTGCCAACTGGTACAAGCCTAACTTTTGACCCCTTACCCAATATTCTTAAAAATGACATTTCCTCCTCAAAATCGGACAAATCAATTCCAGCAACCTCAGAAACACGCAAACCAGAAGAATACATTAATTCTATAAGTGCTAGGTCCCTTATTTCTAAAACACTCTCTGGTTTAAAGCTTAATAAGAGCTCTACATCTTCAGGCGACAAAACCTCAGGCAAATAGCTTGCAGTTTTTGGGGCTGTGACTAGCTCAAATGGTGATGTGGTTATTAAACTATTTTTTTTCAAAAACTTAAAAAATCCCTTTGCCGCAGACAGATGCCTATGAATTGAACGAGGGTTGTTTTTATGCTGATATAGGTCTCCTATCCAACCAGAACACGTGTTTTCATCAATATTTTTATAAGACGAAATCCCAATATTTTTTAAATAAGTACTTAATTTAGAGAGATCTCGAGAATAAGAACTTACAGTATTTATTGAAAGATTTCTGACATCTTTTATGTACTCTAAGTAAAACGAAATATCTTTTTTAACAAAATATTCTGATTTAGGCATCAGATCCAATTGTCACTAGTCTTTTTTCAACAATATCTCTTATATACTGAATAAATGTTGTATCCTCGTCACCAAGATATTTACTTCTATCAAAGCTCCCAAGCGCAAGAATACCTATTTTTTTTCCAGATATAAAAACTGAAAGAACCATTGATTGGACTTCTTGATTTTTAAATATAGTGGAAATCTTTTCTTTTGCATAAGGGCCGCAATGAATTGCACCTTTATGCAAGGAGAGTCCTGTTTTATTCTCTAGATCTTCAATCTCTTCATTTTCATAGAATGACAATTCACAAACATCAACATTAAATTTTTCTAAAAAAGCTTGCTTAACTGTTTTAGTTATCTCTTCATTGGATGTTGAACCAAGTATGTTTAATGTAAGGTCTTTGGATTTATTAAAAAGATCTTCATTTAACGATGCTGTTTTCATGAAGCTCGATAGAAGATCCATTAGCTCTTTTTGCTCGTCCCGAAGCCTGTGTATTTGCCTTTCTAGCAAGGAGGATGCAGTTCCCGCAGAAGAATGATTAAATTTTAATTCGCTTATCAATGATTCCCTATCCTTAAAAAAATCCAAATTTTCAAGAAGAAAAATTTCTACATCTTTTGGGTCAAGTTTTTTGTTCATTCTTCTATTACTCCCTTAAATACATTTTTAGCAGGACCAATCATTTTTAGTTTGTCTTTGTATGGTGAGAATTGCAACTTCCCACCAGACGATATTATTGTTGTTTTACTTTTTTTATGCAGTTCAATTGATGCAACAGAGGCAGAAGCAGAACCGCAAGAAAGTGTTTCGCCAGCCCCATTTTCATAAGTCCTAATATAGATATCCCCTCCATTTTTTTTATAAATAGATAGGTTAATTTTTTTAGTTGTTATTTCTGGTTGTAATTTCTTATACAACTCCTCAAGCTTATAATCATTGATAGATCCCAGCTTGATGCATAAATGTTTATTTCCACAATCTACAAGAGAGTAGGTGGCGGCACTTAAATGTTTATTTATATTTTTATCAAGATCTCGATCCTCAATATGATTTGGCATTTCTATAATAGCTTCTACCAGACTCCCTTTCCGTGAACACCAAATAGTTCGTGTAGAAGTTTGAAGTTGAATTTTTTTATGTGGAGAAAGTTTTTCTGACCATATAAAAGATGCAGCACATCTTATTCCATTGAGGCACATTTTTGCAGTTGTTCCATCGCTATTAAAAAACCTTATAAAAAAATCAGCCTCTTTATTGGTTGGGGCTTCAATTAATATAAGCTGATCAAATCCGATTCCATTATTTCTATCAGCAAGTTTAGATATTTTGCCCTTTGAAAGAACAAAGTCATTAATTAATGAGTTGATAACAACAAAGTCATTTCCATTGCCATGCATTTTATTAAACTTAATCATTTGGAACTTCTTCTAGGTTCAATAAATCTGCATAACTCTCTCTTCTTTTTACAACCTCAAACTCAGACCCATCAACCAAAACTTCGGCACATCTTCGTCTTGAGTTATAGTTCGAAGACATTACAAAGCCATAGGCGCCAGCTGTTTTTACCGCCAAGACATCGCCTTCCTTGGCTGAAAGAGTAATATTTTTTCTAATAAAGTCAGATGATTCACATATCGGACCAACAATATTCCAATTATTGGTACTCGTTTTTTGGCTATTGTTAATATTCCATACATCATGCTCAGCCCCATATAGAGAAGGCCTCAGAAGGTCATTCATTGCTGAGTCTACAATCAAAAAATTATCTTTAATATACTCAACTGAGGTGAGCAATGTTCCAGCATTGGCAGAAATGGTTCTCCCTGGCTCTAATACAATATTTTCTCTTCTGTTGCCCATAACATCTTCAATAGCTCTCACCAAATCAGCAGGATTAGGAGGCGTTTCGCCATTATATGGAACACCTAGACCTCCACCCATATCTAAAAATTTAAGTTCAACACCAAGTGCGTTAATTTTATCTGCAAGTTCAACCGTTTTCTCTGCAGCGGTCTTGTAACTTTCTAGGTTAAGTATTTGAGACCCTATATGGCATGCCAGCCCTACTAAATTAATACTTTTTGATTTGTTTGCATATTCAGCTATTTGCATAACCTCTTTAAGAGAGGAAATTCCGAACTTATCTCCCTTCCTTCCGGTTGTTATATAGTCATGTCCTCCAGAATCAACTTCTGGATTAAATCTAATAGAAATAGATGCATTAATATTTAGCTTATTAGCAACACTCTCAATTCTTTTTAGCTCAGAGCCTGATTCAATATTAAATGAAAGAATCCTGTTTCTAATTCCATATTCAATCTCTTCTTCTGACTTACCAACTCCAGAAAAAATTATTTTATTTGGATCAGCTTTAATTGTTAAAACCCTATGAAGCTCTCCACCAGAAACAATATCAAAGCCACAACCAATTTTTTTAAGAACATTTAGAACCGAAAGATTGCTTAATGATTTAACAGAAAAACAAATTAAGTTATTGGCTGACGAAAATGATTTTAAGTATGCATTAGCATGTCGTTCTAAAGTTTTTTTTGAATAAACATATGCAGGCGTTCCTACTTTGTCACAAATACTTTTAAGATCAACTTCCTCACAAAAGAGCTTATTGTCTTTATATGCAAAGTAGTCCATTAGTCTGAACTATCCTCTATTGGCATATTTTCAATCAATGGGCCCTTTACACCACACCCAGAGATAATACATAAAGATAAAAAAATGAAAAAAGAGCTAAATAGAAGCTTATTAATATTTGTATGTTTCATCTTTGAAAGGCCCTTCTTGCGGGACATTGATATATTCTGCCTGATCTTGGGTAAGCTCAGTCACAACACCCCCAAAACCTTTTACCATGAGTGATGCAACTTCTTCATCTAATTTTTTAGGGAGCACTTCAACTTTTATCATAGAGGCCTTAACTTCATCATCATTGATATTTGCAAATCCCTGTTCATATAGATAAATTTGAGCCAGAACCTGATTTGCAAAAGATCCATCCATAATTCTACTTGGATGGCCCGTAGCGTTGCCGAGGTTAACAAGCCTTCCCTCAGAAAGAAGTATTAAAAAATTCCTGCTACTTAAATCAGGGGTAGCATCGGGTGCTGTATCCCTAAAAATTCTATGCACCTGAGGCTTAATTTCTTCCCAGTGCCACTTATCTCTCATATAAGCAGTATCAATTTCGTTGTCAAAATGCCCTATATTACATACCACAGCAGTATTCTTAAGAGATGAAAGCATTGCTGAATCACAGACATTTACATTGCCTGTTGTAGTGACGATGAGATCAGTATCTTTCATAAGATCAACATTTATATCTTCAATTTTTCTAGTCACCTTTCCATTTTTATAACATGAAACAACGCTATATCCATCCATACAAGCTTGCATGGCACATATAGGGTCTGCTTCAACCACTCTCACTATCATACCTTCTTGAGACAGGCTAGCTGCAGAGCCTTTCCCAACATCTCCGTATCCGATAACAAGTCCCTTCTTTCCAGAAAGTAACATGTCTGTTCCCCTTTTAAGAGCATCATTCAAGCTATGTCTACATCCATACTTATTATCATTTTTAGCCTTAGTAACAGAATCATTAACATTAATTGCAGGAACCTTCAGGCTATTGCTCTCTAACATTTCCTTGAGCCTATGAACTCCGGTCGTTGTCTCTTCAGAGATCCCATGTATTCTTTCTAACATTTCAGGATATCTTTCATGAATCATGGTGGTTAAGTCGCCTCCATCGTCAAGGATCATATTTGCATCCCATGGGGTGCCATCTTTCAGAATTGATTGCTCAATACACCAATCAAACTCTTCTTCTGTTTCACCTTTCCATGCAAAAACAGGAACTCCAGCAGCAGCCATTGCAGCAGCAGCATGGTCTTGTGTAGAAAATATATTGCAAGACGACCATCTTATCTCGGCCCCAAGATCTATTAAAGTTTCCATAAGAACAGCTGTTTGAATGGTCATGTGAATGCATCCAATTATTCTGGCGCCTTGAAGAGGCTGATCGTTTCTATATTTATCTCTTAAGGCTATAAGAGCCGGCATTTCATTTTCAGCCAAAGATATCTCTCTTCTTCCAAAATCAGACAAGCTTATATCTGCTACTTTATAGTCATTAATCATTTTAATTTTCTCCATTAAATGCGTCTTTTCTTAGAGCATCTTTTTTATCTGTTTTTTCCCAACTAAAATTATTATCCAGCCTTCCGAAGTGCCCAAAAGCAGCCGTTGGAAGATAGTTTATATTTTTTAAATTTAACATTTCAATAATACTTTTTGGCCTTAGATCAAAATGCTTATCAACTAATGCATAGAGTTTTTCTTTAGAAATTTTTTCTGAATCAAAGGTGTTTATATTGATGGATGTCGGCTCAGCCACTCCAATGGCATAAGAAACTTGGATTTCACAATAATCTGCCAAACCAGCTGCAACAATATTTTTTGCTACATAACGCAAGGCATATGCTGCAGACCTATCAACCTTAGATGGGTCTTTGCCAGAGAATGCTCCGCCGCCATGTCTTGCCATTCCCCCATAGGTATCAACAATTATCTTTCTTCCTGTCAATCCACAGTCTCCTACTGGCCCGCCAATTACAAATTTACCTGTTGGGTTGATAAAGATTTTGGTCGACTCTAGCATCCATTCCCTAGGAACAACGGGAGATATAATTTTTTCCATCACCAAATCTTTAATCTCTTGTTGAGAAACTAATTCAGAGTGTTGCGTTGATAAAACAATAGCAGAGAGACCTTTAATACTTTTACCCTCATTTCCATAAATTACGCTCACTTGGCTTTTAGCATCCGGCCTCAGCCATTGCAGCTCGCCTGATCTCATCAATTCAGTTTGTTTTTTTACCAACCTGTGAGCTAGATCTATAGGAAGTGGCATTAAAGATTCTGTTTCGTTGCAAGCATAGCCAAACATAAGGCCTTGGTCTCCAGCGCCCTGTTCTTGGCTTTCACCCTCACCTTCATTGACACCTTGAGCAATATCTAGAGACTGTTGAGATAATAAATTTTTAATTTCACATGTATCCCCATTAAAGCCAAGGGCATCATCGTTATAGCCTATACCCAAAATTGTTTTGCGAACAACTTCTTCTATATTTGGCTTTGCAGTAGAGGTTATCTCGCCAGCAACAAATACAAGATTATTTTTAATCATTGTTTCACAAGCAACCCTGCTCTCAGGATCGGCAGAAAGATAAGCATCTAAAATAGCATCTGAGATTTGATCACACACTTTATCTGGATGACCTGCTGATACAGATTCTGAAGTAAAAATATAACTCATATTATCAATGTATTTAGTTGTGAATCAGATTGCTATTATTACAGTATTTAGTGAAGAAAAATAACAATAATTTTCGATATCTGGATTTTATAGAAATTTGATTTTTTTTTCTATCAATTTAGATTTTAAAATATTATGATTCTTCTTATTTAGGGGAAAAAATTGAATCCATCAGAACCAACAAACGCACTGAGATTTTTATCAATTGATGCTGTCCAAAGAGCTAACTCGGGGCATCCAGGAATGCCAATGGGTATGGCAGAAATTGCAGTTGCCTTATGGAAAAACCTTAAACATAATCCATCTAACCCAAGGTGGTTCAATCGGGATAGGTTTGTGCTGTCGAATGGTCATGGCTCAATGTTGCTTTACAGCCTCCTCCATTTAAGTGGTTACTCAATAAGCATTGATGATTTAAAAGACTTCCGTAAATTAAAGTCGAAAACCCCAGGTCATCCAGAGTATGACATTGATAATGGAATTGAGACAACAACTGGACCATTGGGTCAAGGGATTGCCAATGCAGTTGGTATGGCGATAGCTGAAAAATCTCTATCTGCCCAATTTAATACAAATGATATTTCTCCAATTGATCATTTCACCTATGCGTTTGTCGGTGATGGCTGTCTTATGGAAGGGATTTCTCATGAGGCATGCTCATTTGCCGGGACACACGAACTAGGCAAGCTTATATGTTTTTATGATCAAAATGGAATATCAATTGATGGCGAGATTGACAACTGGTTTACCGATAATACCGTAGAGCGTTTTAATAGCTATGGCTGGCAAACCATATCGGTAGATGGCCACAATATTGATGAAATAGACAATGCTATAAGGTCAGCGAAATTGGAGGTTTCAAAACCTACAATGATCTTCTGTAAGACAACAATCGGCTTTGGTTCTCCTAACAAATCTGGCACGTCTGGTGTGCATGGTTCCCCACTTGGCGAAGATGAGATACAGAAAACGAGAGAGGTTTTGGGCTGGAATCATGAGCCATTTAATATTCCTGCCAATGTTTATGATTTTTGGGATGCGAAAATTGCTGGCGAAGAACATAACAGTAACTGGGATTCTGTTATGCGCTCATACGAAAGCAAGCATCCTGAAAGATATGTTGAGCTTACAAGAAGAATTGATGGCAAGCTTCCAGCAAACTTTGATTCAAAATATGAAAATTTCTTGAATGAAGCAATCTCTAATGATGCGCCAATGGCAACCAGAAAAGCATCCCAAGTATGTTTAGATTTTTTTGTTAAAGAACTTCCTGAGCTAATTGGAGGCTCTGCAGATTTAACCCCATCAAATAATACTTTTTCTAAATCAAGCTCTGCTTTTTCTAATGAAAAGCCAGATGGAAATCATATTAATTATGGTGTTAGAGAGTTTGGAATGTCAGCCATAATGAATGGGATGGTTTTGCATGGAGGAATTAAACCTTATGGAGCAACATTTTTAGTATTCACAGACTATGCAAGAAATGCTTTAAGGCTTTCAGCCCTGATGGGACTGCCCAATATTTTTGTTTATACACACGATTCAATTGCTTTAGGTGAGGATGGACCAACCCACCAACCAATTGAACACTTAGTAACATTAAGAGCTACTCCCAACCTTTATAACTGGAGGCCTGCAGATTTGGTTGAAACCGCCGTAGCATGGAAGCAAGCTGTATCAACTCTGACATCACCCTCAACGTTAATATTTAGCAGGCAAAATACTTCAGTATTAAACAGAGATAGCAACCAAGTGAACCTCATTCAAAAAGGAGGCTATCTATTAAAAGAACATGCTGCTCCTGATTTATGCATAATTGCTTCAGGCAGCGAAGTTCAGCTTGCATTAGATGCTGCGTCAAACTTGAGTAAAGATGGGATAAATGCAAATATTATTTCGATGCCATCGCTAGATTTATTTCTAGAACAATCAGATGACTACAAGGCATCTGTTCTTGGTCAAAATCTACCAACGCTTGCCGTTGAAATGGCACATCCAGATTCTTGGTACAAACTGCTAAATAAATCAGATAAGGTTTTGGGTATTGAAACTTTTGGGGAGTCCGCTCCTGCATCGGATTTAATGGAGCATTTCGGCTTCACTATCACCAACGTTGTCTCAATGGCAAAATCATTATTAGATGAAGAGTCTAGTTGAGCTAAATATTACTGACAAAAATCTTGTTATTAGGGCGGATATGAATGTCCCTATAAAAAACGGAGCTATAAAGGATTTAACAAGAATTAAAGCCTGTCTGCCTTCAATAAAACATGCTCTAGCCAATAACTGCAAAGTGCTTCTTGTTAGTCATTTAGGAAGGCCTGTAGAAGGTAAAATTGACAAAGCATTCTCACTAAGCCCAGTTGCAGAGGCCTTATCTAGCATTCTTGATGAGCCGGTGCAATTAATAAGTAGCCTTGAAAGCGATGACATATTTAATACAAAAAACAACGTACAATTATTGGAAAATATAAGATTTTTTAGCGGCGAGATGTCCAACGATTCTTCTTTAGGAAAATTACTAGGAGGTATGGGGGATATATATGTTTTTGATGCTTTTGGTACTGCCCATAGAAAACAAGCCTCAACTCATGCTGCAATTCTTTCAAGTAAAGATTCATGTGGCGGAATTTTATTGAAGCAAGAAATAGAGTCTTTAAATAAAGCAATGCTGAATACTCTATCACCATATCTAGCTATTATTGGTGGAGCTAAAGTGTCTTCAAAGCTGGGACTTATAAATACATTAAATATGAAGGCTGATAGCATTATAGTTGGGGGAGGTATTGCTAATACTTTTTTGAAAGCGTCAGGTTATGAAGTTGGAACTTCTTTGGTTGAGGACTCTATGCTTGACATAGCTTCTGACATGCTCAAAAAAAATAAAATCTTACTACCATCAATGGTGGTCACATCAACTTCTTTTGAAGGCGCTGACGTAAAAATCAAAAAAATAGATGCTGTTACAAACGACGAAATGATCCTTGACCAGTTGTTAACTGAACAAATGCAAGATGTTATCAAAAGTTCAAAATTAATACTTTGGAATGGACCGCTTGGGGTATTTGAGAATCCTCTATTTTCGTCGGGGACAGAAAGCCTTGCTCAAAACATAAAAACGTCTGACGGCTATTCTATTGCAGGTGGCGGAGAGACTCTAAGCGCAATCAATACATTCATAAACAAAGATGATGTATCATATTGTTCTACTGGTGGAGGAGCATTTTTAGAATATATGGAAGGCAAGAAACTCCCCTCTATTGAGGCTTTAAGCAGACAAGAAATTGGATAAGGAGAAAAAATGGAATTGAATAATATAGAAGAAATAGCCTCATACATAGTTTCTGATGGGAAGGGAATTCTCGCAGCAGATGAGAGTAATCCTACATGTGGCAAGCGCTTTGACACTATCGGTGTTGAAAATATAGAAAGCAACAGAAGAGACTACAGAGAAATGTTATTTAGAGCTTCAGGCCTTAAAGATAATATTGGAGGAGTAATTCTTTTTGATGAAACGTTAAGACAAAATGCAAAAGATGGAACGCCGCTAATCGATATTATGAATGCAGCAGGAGCACTTCCAGGAATAAAAGTTGATAAAGGTCTAATCCCAATTTCTGATGGCTCAGATGAGGTTATTACACAAGGCTTAGACGGCTTAAATGACAGGCTTGAAGAGTATGCTGCCATTGGTGCGAAATTTACAAAATGGCGAGCAGTTATTAAAATTGGAAATGACATGCCCAGTGATCAATGTATAGATGGCAATGCAGATGCGCTAGCCGAATATGCAAAGCTTGCACAAAATAACGGGTTGGTACCTATTGTTGAACCAGAAATTCTAATGGATGGCGACCATACTATAGACCAATCTTTTAACGCCTCATCTAGAGCACTAGCAAGTTTATTCAATTCTTTAAAAGCCAAAGGCGTTAATCTAAAAGGGGTGCTACTAAAACCAAGCATGGTAACTCCGGGCTCTGAGGCAACACTTAAAGCAAGCGTTGAAGATGTTGCAAATATGACCCTCAAGTCTCTTAAAGAAAATGTCCCAGCAGAAGTTCCAGGAATAACTTTTCTATCAGGCGGCCAAACAGAAATTGAAGCCACACAGCACCTTGATGCAATGAACAAGATAGGCGGTTTTAGTTGGAAATTAAGCTTTTCATTTGGAAGGGCGCTCCAAGCAGGAGCTCTTAAGGCCTGGTCAGGCGATTCTGGAAATGCATTTATTGCTCAAGATATTTTATCTCATAGAGCAAAAATGAATAATTTAGCAGCTCAGGGAGATTGGATCATAGATCTAGAAGAAGAATTTTAAACGATTTTAATATAATTTTTGGAGAATTTAATGGAAATTAAGCATATATCTATTTTTTGTGGAGCACATGAGGGAAACAATCCTGTATATGCAGAAGAGGCTAAATCGGTTACTGAATTGATAGCTCAAAAAGGAGTTAATGTCGTATTTGGCGGAGGTAATGTTGGCCTGATGAAAATTATATCTGATACAGCTATAGACAATGGTGTAGAGGCCCTAGGCATTTCACTTCGCTCACTATATGAGCTAGAGCTTGTAAATCCAAGAATAGACGAGGTTGTTGTTGCGGAAACCCTTTTGGATAGAAAGGATGTATTTATGGATAGATCTGATGCATTCATAGTTTTACCCGGAGGTGTTGGGTCCATGGATGAGCTGTTTGAGGTTATGGCCAGCAATCAGTTAGGCATTATTAATAAACCTATAGGGATACTAAATACGGCTGGTTATTATGATCACTTAATAGCATGGATGGTAAAAGCGGTTGACGAAGGCTTTATAACAAAAGCTAATTTTGATGACTTGATAATTGCAGATACTCCAAAAGAGCTGGTTGAGGCCATACTTTCCAATAAAAGACCTGCAGACACAGATTGGACGAATAGACTGGGACTTTAGCTTATTTTTCTTTGCTTATAAGTAATCCCACCTCAAATAATATCCACATTGGAATAGCCAGGAAAAGCTGAGAGAATATATCCGGAGGGGTTAAAAGCATGCCTATAACAAAAAATAATAAAATTAAATAAGGTCTTGAGGCAGCCAAAGAAGATTTTTTAACAATACCTGAGCTCACAATCAGAAATGTAGCTATTGGCATTTCAAATGCAATACCAAAAGCAAACACAAGCTTCATTACAAAACTTATATATTGAGAAATGTCTGTCATCACCAGGACTGATCCAGGAGCAATCCCGATAAAAAACTTAAAAATTATTGGGCAAACAACAAAATATGCGAATGCTGCCCCTGTACTAAATAAAATTACTGTAGACAGCATTAACGGGCCAACAAATAACTTCTCATTTTTAAATAAACCTGGTGCAATAAACGACCATAGTTCATAAAAAAAATAGGGCATAGACAACAGAAATGCAGAAAAAATAAGAAGTTTGAAGGGCGCCATAAACGGGGAGGTGACCTGAGTAGCTATCATTGAACTATTCTCAGGCAGGGATGCAATTAAAGGCGATGCAAAAAAATTAAATAGATCAGAGGCAAACGGAGCTCCAACTAAAACAGCAAGGATCATCAAAACAGATACTCGTAAAAGTCTAGTTCGCAGCTCAAGAAGATGAGATGTCAATGTGTCTTTACTCATCTTTTTTAGAAGTGCCTGACAAATTCAGCTCTTCCATTCTCATTTCATTGAAAACATCTTTTTTTATCTCATCAGTTCCAATTTCTGATTCAAGATCGTTTTTAAAATTAGCGATAGAGAGTTGAATTTTTTTGTAAACTTTAACAACAAACTTCACAACGTCTGGAAGTCTCGTTGGGCCAACTATAAATAGACCAACAACCAGTATTAGTAAGATTTCCAAAAAACCAACTTGAAACAATTTCTATTCTTCTTCTTTTTTCGGATCTTCTTTAACACCTTCTTTAAAGCCTTTTACAGCCCCACCCAGATCCGATCCGATATTTTTTAATTTTTTAGTACCAAAAATTAGACCAACGATAAGAAGAATAATTATTAGCTCTTGCCATCCAAATCCCATATATTTCTCCTAAATTATTTTGTAAGCATTGCTAGAGCAATGATAGCTATTATAACAACTACACTGGCTCTTATCATGAATTTTTCTTTTTGAAGCTGAAGCTCCATTTTTTTAATTTTAAGCTCATTAGACTTTTGATTCTTTGCAAACCCTCTAAGCTCATCAAGCGTCTCGAAAACAATAAGAGGAAGTTCCGATGCTTTGTGCAAGATATCCTCTTTGTTATCTAGAATAAAATCTTTTAATTTAAGCGGATTTAATTGATCTTTAAGCCAATTATCCAAATAAGGCTCTGCAATACCCCAAAAATCTAACTCAGGATAAATTTGCCTTCCCATCCCCTCAATATGTATAAGTGTTTTTTGTAAAAGAACAAGCGACGGCTGAAGTGAGAGCCCAAATGGGCGAGTACTCTGAAAGAGATATAGTAGCAACTTGCCAAATTCAATCTCTGATAATGGCTTTTCAAAAATTGGCTCACAACATGCCCTAAGAGTATTTTCTAGATCTATTTGATTGGATGATACATCAACCCACCCAGACGAAATAAATAATTGAGATAAAGACTTATAATTCTGCTTTAAAACAGCTTGCAGCATTCTAGCAAGAATATACCTTTCTTCATTAGAAAGGGACCCTGAAATAGCGCAATCTATTGCTATATAGCCTGGGTTTTCAGGATTATTTTTTGCAACAAAAATATTTCCAGGATGCATGTCTGCATGAAAAAAATTATCTCTAAAAACTTGGTTTAAAAAAATCATCACACCATTTTCAGCAAGCAACTTTTTATTAATACCGTGATCTTCAATTTGTTTTATATCCGTACAAGGGATCCCATCTATTTTTTCTACGACCATGACCTTAGATGTTGTTAACTCCCAGTATATTTCTGGAATATATAGCTCATCTGAATCCAGGAAGTTTTTTCTTGTTCGACTGGTATTTGAGGCTTCTAAACGAAGGTCAAGCTCTCTCAAGATAGTTGATTCATAATTTTTAACGACTTCTAAAGGTTTAAGCCTATTACTTTCTTTATATGTTTTATCAACAATTTTTGCCACAGCCTTAAGAACTCTCAAATTTCGATTAACGTCTCTATGAATATTAGGCCTGAGGACTTTCACCACAACAGATTTTCCATTTTTTAAAGTAGCCTCATGGACTTGCGCTAAAGATGCCGCCGCTAGGGGCTCGTCGTTAAAATGCTCAAAAATATTTTCTACTGTGTCACCTAACTCATTCTCAATAATTTTTTTAAACTCTAAGCTATTAAATGGCTTGCATTGATCAGTTAATACTTGAAGATCTCTTGCAGTCCTTTCATCAAGAATATCGGTTCGTGTTGATAGTAATTGACCAAATTTTATAAATATTGGCCCAAGTGATTGAAGATAATTAACTGCTTTCTCTCCATTAGGCGAGAAGAAAATGTTATTTTTTACCCCCAAAATCCCCATTCTTGCGAGCTCGTATACAAGTACAGCAATATTGAACATTAGGCGATCCTTGCCTCCAACCTGTCAATTCTTATATGAAGATCACGGAGTTTTTTGTGCAGCCTTCCAGCTTTTGATTTCATATTATCATCTCTAGACAAAATTTCTTTGTGAAGCTGAGAGGAAATAAAAGCTGCATTATTTCCAAAATATTTATCAATTAAATAAATAATATCTACATTAGATTTTTGAACAAGATTAAAAAAAACCATTGCAAGCTCAACATCGCCTTGAATAATTTGCCTAGTTATCTTCTTTTTAAAGATGATATTAATAATATCATTTAGCTCTGGATTAACTTCGAAATCTAGCTTTTTGCTTGATGAGAAGGCTATTTTTCTTACATCCTTGTTTAGCTCAATATAAATGGGAAGATGATTTTTTACACTGACTTTAAAGCAAAGCGGATATATCTCATAAAAGGACCGCCTTGTATTTGGTGATGCCTCTTCTAGATCCTTTAAAAATTCTGAAATCATTTTTTTAGTATTAATTTTTATTAGCGACATGAATTGCAACGATACCATTGAATAGATTGTAAAACTTACAGTTATCAAATCCTGATTCAAGAACCATATCCTTTAAAGATTCTTGGTCTGGATGCATTCTTATAGACTCAGCTAAATATTGATAACTATCGCTGTCATTGGCTAAAATAGACCCTAGCTTAGGCAGAATATTGAACGAATACCAGTCGTATATTTTAGAAAATGTTCTATTTTTTGGCTTTGAAAATTCTAAAATAAGCAGCCTGCCATCATCTTTTAAACAGCGACTCATTTCGGCAATGCCTGCTTTCTTGTTAGTAAAATTTCGTAAACCAAATCCAATTGTAATAACATCAAATTGTTTATCAGCAAACGGTAAGATTTCACCATTTAATTGACAGAAATGACAATTCTTGCCAAAACTTTCATTGATTGATCTATCCCTTCCCTCTCCAAGCATTTCCATATTTATATCTGTCATGAAAACTTCTGATTCTGGATATTCATTTAAGATTAGCTTAGCAATGTCTCCAGTGCCACTTGCAATATCTAGAACTTTTTCATTATTATTGATGCCCGAAAGCTCAACAAGAATTTTTTTCCAAATTCTATGCATACCCATAGACATTGCATCGTTCATCACATCATAATTTTCTGCCACAGAAGAGAATACACCTTTAACATGGCTTTGTTTCTCACTAGCATCAACTTCTTTAAAGCCAAAATGTGTTTTATCCTTCACTGAGTTCCTCATCTCTAAATTTAATAAAGTTATTGTATCGTGTTGTATTAATATTATGTATTTTTAGATTTTCAATCACAGCACAGCCTTTATCTTTAAGATGTTTACAATTTCGAAACTTGCAATCTTTGGACAATTCATAAATTTCAGGAAAGCCTTTAATAATATCTTGTTTTTCCCAGCCGCTTATTGGCAGGTCTCTCACTCCAGGCGAATCTATGATATGAGTGCCTTTATTTATTTCATACATAGTAGAAATTGATGTTGTATGAACTCCCTGGTTATTTGAAAGAGCTGAAGTCTTAATATTTTTATTAGTTAGGGCTGAGGTTAGTGTTGACTTCCCTGCTCCAGAATTACCGACCAAAATGATATTTTTATTATTCAAATAAGCTATTAATTTATTTAAGTTAAGCCTTTCCTTTGCTGAAATGCTTATAACCTCTATTCCTAAATCAGAATATAATTTAATTTTTTCTTTAAACTCATTAGAAGAATTTAAATCCATTTTATTTTCAATTATAAATGGGACGATCCCGGACAAATTAGATGAAAGTAGCCACTTATCAATAAACTCATATGATGTCTTTGGCTCATTTGTTACCAGAATGCCAATATGAGAAATATTGGCAGCTATAGCTTTATTTTTTTGCTTTGCATTTCTTACCAACAGAGAGATCCTTTCTTTTCGAGAAACAATCTTTGCTTTTTTTTCCTTGCTATCAGATATTTTTTCAATCTCCACCACATCCCCTACAACGACATCTTTTATTGCAATGCAAGGTATCAACTCCTCTTCAACTTTAACCAAACAAGTATTAGAGTAAAATTCGATTACAATTCCCGTTTGAACTTTTTCCATATAAAGCACAAAATACACCATAGGAGACAATTTAAAAAGGCATGAAAACATTACAATCAAGAGATAATTTAATTTGGATTGATTTGGAGATGACAGGACTCGACCCCAATAAGGAAAAAATTATTGAAATAGCAACTTTGATTACAGATTCTCAGTTAAATATTATAGCTGAGGGGCCAAATCTAATAATTAATCAACCAGTCTCTTTATTAGACGCCATGGATGATTGGAATCAAAATCAACATGGTTCATCAGGCTTGATTGAAGAAGTAAAGAAAAGCAATATAACTATGCAAATGGCTGAAATTGAAACCCTAGAATTTATTTCTAAATATGTTGGGCACAAACAATCCCCAATGTGTGGAAATACTGTTTCACATGATAGAAGGTTTCTTATCAAATACATGCCAAGGCTGGAAGAATATTTTAACTATAGGCACATAGATGTATCTTCATTTAAAGAAGCAGCAGTAAGATGGATGAATGGGGCTCAGGTCTATACAAAAAACGGATCTCACAGAGCTATGGGAGATATTAAAGATTCTGTTGGAGAGCTTTTATTCTACAAAGACTTATTTCTTCCTGATCAATAAATATTATTTATTAATAGGCTGAATATTTAATGGGAAAGGGCTCACCCTGTCTTTATTTTCTTTTATTTTTGCTTCGCCAGTTTCTCTAACTTCATCTATTCTTAGAATGGCATTAATGGGTATATAACTTCTTTCAACTTGAGCAAATTCTTTCTTTAACTTCTCAGACGAAGGATCAACTACTAGCTGTTTATCTTTATTAAATATATACTCCTCAACCTCAATGAAGCCGTACATATCACTTTGATAAATTTGTTTTGCAAAAACTTCGTAAATTTCACCAAGCTGAATAAAAATTATCTTGTAAACACTTTTCATATTCATAATACTTAATATATGGGAACGAAACTTTATATTAAAACCTTCGGATGTCAAATGAATGAATATGACTCTGAGAAGACAGTTGATATTTTAAAAGATAAAAAAAATGTCACAGTTACCGATAGCCCAGAAGATGCTGATATCGTTCTGCTCAATACATGCTCCATAAGGGAAAAGGCTGAAGCCAAAGTTTACTCAGATCTTGGAAGACTTCGTAAGCTTAAAGAAAAAAATCCAAATCTAAAAATTGGAGTTGGGGGCTGTGTTGCTACGCAGGAAGGCAAGAATATAATGAAAAGGGCCCCTTATGTTGATTTAATATATGGCCCACAAACACTTCATAAAGTCCCAGAATTGTTAGATATTAAAAAAGAAAGCGGCATAAAAGCAATCGACATAACATTTCCTATTGAAGAAAAATTTGATTCCCTGCCCTCTCCTTCCTCATCAGGCCCTTCAAGTTTTGTATCTATCATGGAGGGGTGCTCAAAATACTGCTCATTCTGTGTTGTCCCTTACACTAGAGGCGACGAAGTTAGTAGAAAACCAGAGCAAATATTTGATGAGATTGCTAGACTCGTTGAGCAAGGCGTTTCTGAGATAACGTTTATAGGGCAAAATGTTAACTCATATATGATGCCATTGAATGGAAGAATGTTAAGGCTATCGGACCTCATTGAAATTTCGAGTCATATAGAAGGCGTAAAAAGAATTCGATATACAACATCACACCCACTTGATATGACAGATGATTTAATTGATGTGTATAAGTCAGTTCCGCAATTGGTTAGTCAGCTTCATCTACCAGTTCAATCTGGATCTAATGCAATCCTTCAGAAAATGAAAAGGAACTATACAACCGAGCACTTTATTGATGTTGTAACCAGAATTAAAAAGACAAGGCCTGATTTGCGAGTCTCTTCAGATTTTATTGTTGGCTTTCCAGGAGAAACAAAGGAAGATTTTGATCTTACAATGGAGTTAGTGAATCTAATAGAATTTGATTCATCTTTTAGCTTTATATATTCACCAAGACCTGGAACGCCGGCAACAAAACTCAATGACCCTGTTAGTTTAAATGAAAAAAAAGAAAGACTAAGTATCCTGCAAGCCACTTTGAATTCTTTTCATCATGAACATAGCGTTCAAATGGAGGGAGGCATTGAAAGGTGTCTTGTCACTGGAATTGCTAAAAAAAGCCCTGACCAACTTCAGGCTAGAACAGAGTGCAACAGAGTAGTTAATTTTGATTTCACCAATTCTGATCTTATAGGCAATCTCATAGACATAAAGATTGAAAAAGCACTTGCAAACTCTCTATTAGGTTCAATACATAAGAATTAAGTGTAAAATTAATAATTAATGCAAGATAATCAAAACTCTTTAAAAAATATTTCTCTAGAGCCCTCCAGCGCCTCAAGAATAGCTGCATTCGTAGGAGAGCTTAACGGAAACCTCAAGCTTGTTGAAAAAACTTTTGAAGTTAAAATTTTCCATAAAGGCGATGAGTTAAAGATTCAAGGACAAACTAAAAATGTTAAGCATGCGTCAAATGCAGTTTTAGATTTATATAATCTAACCAATAAAAGCATTGAGCTCAGTAAAGAATCAGTTCATTTGTGTGTTCAGTCACATCTAAATTTGAGTATTGGCCAAGAAACATCATTTAACGCCTTTTCAAATATTGAAATTAGAACACCAAGAAAAACAATTAAAGCAAGAGGAAAAAATCAACAAGAGTATATAAAAAAAATCTATTCCAGAGAGCTAGTTTTTGGCATTGGGCCGGCGGGAACTGGTAAGACTTTTTTAGCAGTAGCTTGCGCAGTAGATGCTCTATTAAACGAAAAAGTTAAAAGAATAGTTCTTATAAGGCCTGCGGTTGAGGCTGGCGAAAAGCTAGGCTTTCTTCCTGGAGACCTTTCTCAAAAAGTAGACCCATATTTAAGACCTCTTTATGACGCACTTTATGAAATGCTTGGCATGGAAAGAGTTAATAAGCTAATTGAAAAAGAAATTATTGAAGTTGCCCCACTTGCTTATTTAAGAGGAAGAACCTTAAATAACAGCTTTATTATCATGGATGAAAGCCAGAATACTACACAAGACCAAATGAAGATGGTTCTAACAAGAATGGGATTTGGTTCAAAAGCAGTTATTAATGGTGATCTGACCCAGATCGACCTTCCTAAACAGTCAATATCAGGCCTGCAGCATGTTATGGGAGTTATGGATGGAGTGAAAGAGATAGGAGTAACCCAATTCCAATCAAATGATGTTGTAAGGCATCCCCTTGTAAGAAAAATAATAGATGCTTATGAGAAATTCGAGCAGAAAATTTCAAGTTGAACCAGCTTAATATAAACGATACTGAGGCCAAACTTTCTGTAGAGATAAAAGATAACCTGTCTATGATTGCAAGTGCTATTCTGAAAAAGGAATGCATCAAACCATCATCAGTAAATTTAAAAATAGTAACAAACAACGAAATAGCAAAATTAAATAAAATTTTCAGAGGCAAGGACGCTCCTACTAACGTGCTATCTTTTACGAATAATGATGTATCGAAGCCTTTAACCAATAGCCTTGGTGATATTGCAATAAGCTATGAATTTGTTAACAAAGAAGCAGGTGAGCTAAGGAAAAGTAAACATGATCATCTTATGCACATGCTTGCTCACGGTTTATATCATATACTAGGCTATGACCATGATAATGAGGCTGATGCAGCTATCATGGAGGAGAAAGAAATTTTAATATTAAGAGAATATAAAATAGACAACCCATACTTATAATAACGAATGAATCAAAAACTAGAAAAAGAAGAACCCAAGCCTCCGTCGGGAATCATTGCCAGGCTAAAAAAATATTTTAGAAATCCATTTTTCATAAAAACACAAACAGTAGCAGAGGTAGCTGACTTCTTAAAGGATGCTGTTGATCAAAATATTATTGATAAAGAGGCTGAATCTATTGCTAATAAAGCTATTAGGCTTGGCTCAACAACAGTAAAGGAAATCATGGTGCCAAAGGTGGATATGGTCACTGTAACTATTAATGAAGAAACAGGCGTTATCATTGATAGAATAATTGATTCTGGTCACTCTAGATACCCTGTATTAGGGACAGAAAGAGATGAAGTAAGTGGGATTTTGTTAGCTAAAGATATTTTACCCAAAATAGTTAATGGAAATGATAGCTTTGAAATAAGTGAAATGCTTCGCGAGCCCAATATTGTCCCAGAAACAAAAAAAGCCGACGCTTTATTAGAAGAATTTAAAAAAGATAGATCTCATTTAGCAATTGTTGTTGATGAGTATGGAACGATATCTGGATTGGTAACAATTGAGGATATTCTCGAGGAATTGGTTGGTGAAATTGAAGATGAGCACGATATTGAAGAAGATGAAATTATTAAGATATCAGAAGGTCTATATACAGCTGATGCAAAAGTTGAGTTAGAGGTTTTTTTAGATTTCTTCAAGATGAATATAGATCCAATGAGCATAGATGCTGAAACTTTAGGAGGGTTTATTATTTCATCTCTAGGCGTACTACCCAAGATAGGGGATGAAATCAGCCTAGATAACATAACAATAATTGTATCTGATGCTGATGATAGAAAAATAAATAAGGTCTCAGTTAAAGTATCCTAATGAAGCTTAACAAAAGCCTAACGCCATTTATTTTCGGCATTATAGGGATTTTTTCATTTGCGCCATTCTCAATAAAGCCTTTAATTTTTTTTTCATATGCTTACCTAATCAGAGAGCTAATATATAAAAATAATAGCAGACTAAAAAAACTATTTTACTGGTCACTTGGGCATTGGGGCTTTGGAATGTCTTGGTTAATAGTAAGTGTTTACTATTATGGAGAAACTAGTATTTACATATCTTTACTGATATTTGTATTATTAGTACTTCTTTTGTCATTAGCGTTCTCTGCCCCATTATTTTTCATATCTAAGTTGCTTATAAAAACCTTTGAAAGAAGTGGTATTGCTAACCTTATATTAATATCTAGCCTCTTCATGCTTAATGAAATAAGCATGAACTATCTTCTTTATGGGATACCTTGGCTTATTGCTGGAGTAACCTTGCTAGATACAATTACACAGGGTGTTTATCCAATTCTTGGAGCGCTTGGTGCATCATTTATAATTTATTTCTGCTCTTCCTTAATTGCATCAAGTTCAAATACAAAAGATCGCAAACTATTAATATATTGTTTGCTGCCATTTATAATCTCTTATCCAAATGAATACTCAATTAATAATGAAAAAAATAATGATTTAGAATTTACAATTATTCAGCCTTCAACCGACCCATTTCAGAAATACAATCAAGGGTACGCAGAAAAAATAGAGACCAATATAATTAAACTTGTTGAACAAAGCTCAATAGAATCGCAGCTATTAATTCTCCCAGAAGCAGAACTTCCATATGCATATGAAGATATGAGATTTAAGCTGTTTCAGCAAAGGCTTCCTAAACAAACGATTATGGGCGCTTGGAGTTTTATAGACGGTAATTTATATAACTCAATCATAAACAGTGGAGGAGGAGCTCAATATAATAAGGTTCATTTAGTGCCATTTGGGGAGTTTATTCCATTTGAGAAGTACTTAAGAGGATTGATATCTTTTTTTGATATGCCGATGTCGAGTGTTCAAGGCGGCTCTAAAAATCAAGAGCTAATGTATTTGGATTCCAACAACGAGGTAGGCTATTCAGCGTTAATTTGTTTTGACATTGCATTTAGCGAATCTGTTAGAAAAAGCAACTTAAGTTCTAAATTTATCATAAATGTTTCAAATGACACATGGTTTGGAAATTCTATAGGCCCATATCAACATCTATACTTAGCAAGAATTAGAGCTTTTGAAAATAATAGATGGCTTATAAGAGCAGCAAATGACGGGGTTTCTGCTATTATAAACAATAAAGGAACAATTGTTCAATTTATTGAAAAAGGCGATAAGGGAGTGCTGAATGGCTCACTCCAATATATTGAAGATAAGTCTTTTTACTCTCAATATGGTTATCTATTTTCTTATATATTAAGTATATCTGCTTTATTTTTTTCAATTATAATAAATTCATGGAAAAGATTAGGCTACTAACTATTTTACTCATGCCCTTATTTGGTTTTTGTAATGATATTTCTTTAGAAATTAGCATTAAAGAGCAACGGTTATATGTTCTTCAGGGTGAAAAAAAAATCTCTAGTTATGCTATTTCCTCCTCATCTTATGGCGAGGGTAGCGTTGCAAACTCTTTTAAAACACCATTAGGAATGCATTCTATAAAGTCAATGATTGGGGATGATGCTGAAATTAATAGTATTTTTAAAGCTAGAATTAATACACAACGGCTTGCAAAAATTATCCACGAGCACATAGACACTGATGATGATTATGTTACTTCAAGAATACTTTGGTTAACTGGCGAAGAGCCTGGTAAAAATAGCGGTATTGGAATAGATTCATATGCAAGATATATCTATATCCATGGAACCCAAGAAGAGGGGCTTATAGGATCTAAGGCATCACATGGATGTATAAGAATGTTCAACAATGACGTTGTAAGTCTATATAAAATTGTTAAAAAAGGAACAAAAGTTAATATTTTAATCTAAAAGTTTTTGTTTCCAACGCTAGGGCTATTGAAAGCAAGCTTTTCCTCTCTATCATTAATCTCTGGAGCATTTTCTAGCTTCTTACCATTAGCAGCAAGCTCTAAAAGCATTTTTGATGGAGTAAAAGATGCATCCTTTGTTAATACTTTATATTTGTTAAGCCTTTCGACAACCTCTTTAATGCCTAATGTATTGGCATGATGCATGGGACCTCCTCTCCATATTGGGAAACCATAGCCATTTATATATACCACATCCATATCAACTGCTCGCTGAGCTACTCCTTCAGATAATATCTGCGCACCTTCATTCACTAATGAAAGTATGCATCTGTCAACTATCTCTTCATCAGAAATATCCCTTCTTTCAATACCATTGTTTGCAGAAATTCTTCTATACACATCTTCATTTTCTGGAGCCGGATTAGGTGCTCTAGAGCCTTCGCTATAATTGTAGAATCCTTTACTATTTTTTTGTCCAAATCTTCCCTGTTCACATAGCTCATCATTTATTTTTGATGCAAGCGGGGCGTCTTTACCGCCAAGCTTTCTTGCACGCCATCCTAGATCAAGCCCAACCAGATCTAACATCCTAAAAGGACCCATACTCATTCCAAATGATTCAAGGGCTTGGTCTACTTGATGGGGTAGGGCGCCTTCTAATAAGAGCATGTTTGCTTGAGTTGTATATCCAGAAAGCATCCTGTTTCCAATAAATCCAGGAGCATTTAGCGAAACAACTGAAGCCTTTTTAAGCTTCTTGCCTAGCGACATCACAGTAGCAAGTGTTTCGTGACTAGAGGCATCTCCTCTTACAACTTCTAAAAGCCTCATAATGTTTGCAGGACTAAAGAAGTGAGTACCTACTACCTTTTCAGGCCTATTTGTTGCTTGCGCTATTGAATCTATATCAAGGCCTGAGGTATTAGATGCAAGGATAGCATCGCTGTTTACATGCTCATCTAGGCTCTTAAATATTGAAGTTTTAAGTTCTAAGTTTTCGTATACAGCCTCTACTACAATATCGACATTTTTAATATCTTCATAATTTAAGCTTGATGTTATTAGCCCAAAGACAGAGTTTTTTTGGTCTTCATTTATTCGCCCACGTTTTACCATATAGCTATAATTCGCTTCAATTACACCAATACCTCTTTTTAAGTTATTAGCGTCTTGATCTATTATGTGAACAGGAATACCAGCATTGGCAAAACACATTGCAATACCTCCGCCCATAGTTCCAGAGCCGATCACTGCCGCACTACTAATTTTCTTAAGTTGAGTTTCTTTAGGAACATCTACTATTTTTGACGCAGCCCGTTCTCCAAAAAAGATATGGATCATGGCCTCTCTTTGCGGATGAAGTAAACATTCTAAAAAATACTCCCCTTCTTTTTTTAACCCTTCATCAAAGTCATCACAGTCTATAGCTGCTTCTATACATTTAATTATTTGGCCTGGAGCAAATTGTCCTTTTCTAGTTTTAGCCGCTAGCGCTTTTGCTTCAATTAAAACATTATCTGAGCCTCTTGCTTCAATGACTTTTTCGTTTAAATCCCTTACTTTTGGATGATGATCTGCAGATTGAGCCTTGTCCAAGGCAAATTTGATAGAATCTTCTAGTATATTGTCAGAAATTAAGTCAACAACACCAAGCGAGTATGCTTTATTTGCTGATATATGAGCACCCGATATTATCATTTTTAATGCTTCTGAAGGGCCAATTAGTCTCGGAAGCCTTTGTGTTCCTCCTGCACCTGGCAATAACCCTAAATTAACCTCAGGCAGGCCCATAAATGCTTCTTTGGAAGCTATTCTGTAGTTACAGCACAATGCAGTCTCTAATCCTCCACCAAGTGCCAACCCATTAATAGCTGCAACTACTGGTTTTGACGAAAACTCTATTTTTCTAAATACTTCATTTAGACTGTGACCCTCTCCAGTCCCACCAAACTCTGATATGTCAGCGCCAGCAATAAAAGCCCTGCCCTTTCCAGTTATTACAATAGCTTTAACATTTGGGTCTTCTTCAGCCCTAACCATTCCATCAAAAGCACCTTGGCGAACTCCATCACTTAATGGGTTTACTGGAGGGTTATCTACTGTAAGCACAGCAACATTGTTAATCACTTCGTATAAAACAGCACCTTTCATTTGACTACCTAAAATAATTTGTAAATGCATTATACCTAAAAAAAATTAATTTTATTTATAAAAGGTATTGATAATTGATTATAAATAATTATAATGATGGTCTCAGCAATACTCTCCCCCCTAAAGTAGGTTGCTGAATCCTCTGAAATTATTGGAGGGCCACAGCCCTCCATGATTTTTTTAACTTTTTAAGATAAGATATGAGAAACATTAAAGATACATTTGAGATAATTTTTTTAGCTACCCTTTTTGTTTCTTCAGTTATAGCAATTATCCCGACTGTTTAAATTCATATTTCACTAGCACAATGAGAAAAATATATTTAATACTACTTCTATCTATGCAGTCATTTTCATGCACTGATTTACTAGATACAGAGATCAGGAAGCTTGATTCGGCTGAGGTTATTAACTTATGCGAATTTCAAGATGAGGTAATCTTAGTTGTAAATGTAGCCAGCAGATGCGGCTTCACATATCAGTATGAGGGATTACAATCCTTGTACGATAACTACAAAGACCAAGGTTTTGTGGTAATAGGCGTACCATCACGTGATTTTCTATTCCAAGAATATAAAGAAGAAGGTGATGTTGCTGAGTTTTGTTCAACAGAATATGGAGTTGAATTCCCTATGTTTGCTACGGCTAAAGTAACAGGCAAAAAAGCACACCCTTTTTATAAAAAATTAAAAGCACAAAGTGGCGTTTCACCTACTTGGAATTTTAATAAATTTCTAATCTCTCGAGAAGGTGAAGTCACTGATACATTTGATAAGAATGTTGAACCAAATTCTTTAGAGCTATTATCTAGAATAGAATCTCTTCTTTAATCTGACACTAAAACAGTTTTTGGTTTATTTATAGCAAATATTCCATTGTCAACTACTCCTGCTATTCCATTTATCTGGTATTCGACTTCTAATGGGTTTTGAAGATCTAGATTAGTAACATCAATAATTTGATTGCCTTGGTCAGTAACAAATCCTTGCCTGTAAGTTGGAATTCCACCCAAAGATAGTATTTTTCTTGATACAAGACTCCTACTTTCAGGTATTACTTCTATTGGTAGAGCAAACGCTCCTAGATTTTTAACAAGCTTCGATTTGTCTACAATACATATAAAGTGATTAGATGCAGAGGCGACTATTTTCTCTCTTGTGTGCGCACCACCACCACCTTTAATTAGCGAATAATCTTCTGATACTTCATCAGCACCATCGATATAAAAAGCAATATCATTCACACCATTTAATTCATAAACCTTTATTCCAGCATCTTTTAAAATAGCAGACGAGCGATCTGAGCTTGATACAACTCCATCAAATCTATGTTTGTATGTCTTAAGTTCTTCAATAAAGAAGTTAACAGTCGTCCCGGTGCCAATACCTATAATCATTTTTTCAGAAAGTTTATTTTCTAAAAAATTTATTGCTTGTTTAGCAACATTTATCTTTGAGCCGCTCATACAGTTATAATACTAGAAATTTATATTTAAAGAATAACGTTGCGCATAAAAATAAAAAAAACAGGATCTTTTAAACATTCAGCCAAATATCTTAAGCTAATAGAGGATGCCTTAGTTTATGATGTAGCTTTAAAGACGCCAATTACCTTTGCTCCAAACCTATCCCAAAAAGAAAAAAATAAAATTTATCTTAAAAGAGAAGACCTCCAGCCTGTTTTTTCATTTAAAAACAGAGGCGCGTATAACAAGATTATAAATCTTAATACTAAACAAAAAAAATCAGGCGTTATTGCAGCTTCAGCCGGGAACCATGCACAAGGTGTTGCAGTTTCTTGCAAATCATTAAAGATTTCATGTTTGATAGTTATGCCTATTACTACCCCAGAAATAAAAGTAAAAGCTGTAAAAAGGCATGGAGCTAAAATTCTTCTTCATGGCGACAATTACGATGCTGCTGTAAAAGAAGCTAAGAAAATTAGTAAGAAAGAAGGTTATGCATTTGTTCATCCATTTGACGACAAGTACACAATAGCTGGTCAGGGGACAGTCGGCAAAGAAATTTTTGATTCTGATGAGAACTATGATGTTATTTTTGTTCCTGTTGGCGGGGGAGGTTTATTGGCTGGGATATCTGCATGGACCGCGCAAAATAAGAAAAAAGTAAAAGTGATTGGTGTAGAGGTTGAGGATTCTGCATGCTTGTGCGAAGCGTTAAAAGCAAATAAGAGGGTTCGATTAAATGAAGTTGGGCTTTTTGCAGACGGTGTTGCAGTTGAGCAGGTAGGCAAGAAGAATTTTGATATCATCAAGGAATGCGTAGACGAAGTGTTGACTGTTTCAGTTGATGAGGTTTGCGCCTCAGTAAAAGATATATTTGAAGATACTAGAATTTTATCCGAGCCAGCAGGGGCACTTGCACTGGCTGGATTAAAAAAATACTCAAAAAAAGTTAAAGGCAAAAAACTCATCGCAATTAGCAGTGGGGCAAATGTTAATTTTCAAAGACTGAGTTTTATTGTTGAAAGGTCTGAGCTTGGAGAAAATAAAGAAAAAATAATGAGCATCAAGGTTCCAGAGCAACCTGGTAGCTTTTTAGGGCTTGCAAAAATGTTTGGAAGTTTCCAGATCTCAGAATTCAATTATAGAAAATCAAGCTCATCAATAGCACATGTTCTTGTTGGGATAAGAACTAATTCAGAGGCGTCTTTTATAAAGCTTAAAGATAATCTTAAAAGAAAAAAATACAAGTTTGATGATTTAACATCCAATGAAATATCAAACGACCATTTAAGGCATATGGTTGGAGGAAGAATAAACCATACACTATCTCAAAATGTAAAAGAAAGGATATTTAGAACTGAGTTTCCAGAAAGGCCTGGGGCATTATTAAGTTTCTTAGAAAAATTTGGCAACGATTGGAATATCTCATTATTCCACTACAGAAACCTTGGGTCAGCATTTGGAAAAATATTAATTGGGATAGAAGATGGAGAAAAGGACTCTAGCAAGTTGATAAAGCAACTGATGAATACAGAAGTCCTGTTTTCAGAAGAAACAGAGAACAAAGCCTATAAGAGCTATTTAAAATAATATTTAATATTTTAATCTAATTTTAATCGAGATAATCTCATTTGATGGGTTGCTCCAAGCTTCCTGAAATAGATTTGAGTATGCGTCATCCTGATCCTCTAAATCAATATTGCCCCCTCTAGAATACACAAGATAAACATTGGAGAGAGGAGCAAACTCATACTTATATCTTAATTGAAAAGCAGCCTGCCCGATGTCAAAAGGAAGAACAGTTTTATTATTTTGACCTAAATAACCCTGCTGATTTGAAACAAGGCTCTTAGGAGATTGTGATTTTAGAGCAATAAATTGCGATTTCAGTCTCAGCTCATGTTTCAAACCTCTAAACCAATTAAGATTAAACGATATCTCTCTTCTGCTTAAATCACTTGATGAAAACTCATTTTCCTGAAGCCACCTCAACCATTCCTTTTCTTTTTTGGCAATAAAGTTAACACTCATAGTTAAATTTTCATCTATCGAATATTTTGTACCAAACTTAAAAAAACTTTTCCTATAGCCTTTTGAGTCCCAGGTATTATATTTTGGTGACCTGTCAAAACTAACCCTCCAGTCATATTCTAAATCTCGAGATATTACCCCCTCATAATCTGCAGTAATACTTTTTGAAGATTTAATTTTTGCAAAAGGATAGAGCTCATTTTTTCTAGTGATAGTGGTATTTTTACCCGAGGTCTTTAGTGTAATAAAAGCATTAAATTTTGACCCATCTTTGTAGAAATATTCAAATTGTGGGTTAATAAAGAAAGGATTTGTATTGCCTTTAGTGTCTCCGCTTAAAGACCACCAAACTGAAAGTTCAGACATATTAATGTTAGATTCGTCGCTATAGCTTGTATTTTGCCTCGATGATCTTGAGCTTAATTGGAAATAATCCGCATCCTTAAGATAACCAAAATCATTTAGATCTAAATTTTTATCAAAGTATCTGAGCGTTGTATTGGTGTTGTTATTCCTATTAGGCCTATAGCGCACGGATGCTTTAAATCCATACCCATTATTATTTTCAACTTTTGATGAAAGCATTGTTGAAGCAACCCTAATTTTATCTGAATAAATCTTATCAAAATCTATGGCATTCACAGTTGATGAATTGCCAGTAAACTCATTATTTACATTTGTAATTACATGTCCAAAAGTTGTCTTGCCTATCTTTGCTCTTGATCGAAAAGCTACAAATTCTTTTCCCTTGGAAAAGGGCTCGTCTGACTCGCTTGCTACAAAGAGACCTATATCAAAATCATTTTTCTTTTGAGTAAGTCGAAACGCGTAGTCTAAATCAGAATATGTTTTTTCTGATGCGTTGCATGCATCCTCGTCAACTGTTTGCGAGCAGTTATAGTCTGGTTTTGAGCCTATCCTTCTTGTATTTATAACAGTAAATTTATCTCTATCTTTTAGAGTAAACAGAGAGTGATTTTCAGTGAAGAAAGCTCGTTTCTCATTAAAGAAAGTTTCTTGCGCTGAAAAATTTACTACCAAATCATCACTTTCTGCCTGACCGAAGTCTGGGTTAAATGTTGCATTTATTTGCCTGCCATCACCAGTATTCCAAAAAATATCAGCTCCCACCCTTGTAAGCTCAGTTCCAGGAACAGAATCAGCCTGACTTGATATATATGGAAAAAAAGACAATTTAGAAGATGAGTAATTTTTTATCTTAATCGGAGTTAATTTTGAAAGAAACTCATTCCTACTATACGAGCTTTTTATAGTGCTAATCCAGACATTATCTTCATAAATATATCTACCAAACATTATTCTTATTGGCCTATATTCTGATTTATTTAAAGGAAGAGTGGCCACTGTCCAAGGAATAAATATTTCTGAACTCCAATAATCATCCTCCTTAATAACCGCTCCCATCCAGTTACCATCCCAATCCCGACTTAAATCATTTCCATTTGTAAATGTGCCGTCAATAAGCGACCCAGAGGAATTAATAACAAACTCAAAAGCTTCTACACCACTATTGGCAAAATCTATAACAACAACATTTGCATCAGAATCATTCATAACATCTCTTGATGACTTTATGCTATTCATGGATTCCGCTGGCTGATAGTTCTTAAATCCTATGAATATTCCTTCCTCATTAGAAAGAATATAGGTCTCTGTTTGCTTTGGAGCTTTTTTAAGAGAGAAAGGGTAAACAGTATTAAAGCTATCAAACCTTTGGGCATCTAACCATTCTGAATCAGAAATTATGCCATCTAGCTCAACGGAATAGACTTCAGAAGATAATAGAACTATGAATATTAAAAATTTTTTTATCAATACTGGACCCTTAGAGTGAAGGTATATTTTAATTATGAGTGACTTTTATGTAAAGTATATTTTACATTTATTAGAAAAAATAATTTTGTTTTTCGGTAACTACAACATCATATTTTAAATCGTGCTCTTCTTTAAAATTATATTCTGTTAATTGATAATCAAAGCCTAGTCCAACTATCTTAAAGTTAGATTTTCCAGCTAAAGAACCAAATACCCGATCATAGTAACCTCCTCCATAGCCAAGCCTAAAACCATCCTTATCAATACCAATAAAAGGTATCACTACTATTGATAAATTCATTGGATCTATTATCTCTGAGCTAACAGGCTCCTCAATGCCATATTTATTTTTTTTAAACAAACTGTTCTCAAGATATTTTGTAAAAATTAACTTATTTTTTTCAGCTACTACTGGAAAATAAATATCTATATTTAATTTTATAGCCTCAAGCATAATTAAGTTTGTAGGTATTTCATTTTTTATATTTCTGTAAAGAAGTATATTTTTTAACTTTCGAAGTTCGAAAGTTTTAAGAAAATTTTTTTGAATTTTTGAATTTTCCAACTTTTTATAACTAGGTAATAAAGCGTGGCCCTTTTTAAAAAGTTTATTTCTTATTTCGTCTTTAGGCATAGAACATTAAATTAAACAAACCAGATCACCGCCATGCACCATACCTGAACCGAAAGGTCAGGTGGTGAATATCTTTCTAAATCAGGCTTCCCTAATAGGTACTGCACAACAATAGAAGAGGAATATCACCTATTTACAAGTATCGGTTCAAATTTATTGACACATTAGCATGTGAACCAGAATGTACTCAGATTATAAAATAGTTACTTACTTAGTTGAAGAGGGAGCGTGTAAAACAGAATTAATTTTTTCTATTAAATTAGAATGATCTTCTTTACTTTCATTTGACGAATTTCCTGAAAGAGCTTTATTTGCAAGACTCAGTCCAGCAATCACAAGAGCATTTTGTTTATCTTGAATATTATCAAGCTCTTCATTTAATAGTTGTGCTGATTTTAGCAGCTGATCTTTTTCATCCGAAGGGCATGACAGAGTTAAATCTCTTCCAAATATTCTTAGCTGTATTGTTTCTATATTAGTCATTAGCTTCCGCCTTTAGAATTCGATCTTGCAATATCTTCAACTCTTTATTTTTTAAAAGTTTTGATTTCTTCCAATCTCTTTCTTTTAATATGTAAGAGTCAATAATCCCTTGCTGCTCAACAAATCTATTTATAAGATCGTCTAGTTTTGTTTCTAACAAAGACAATGAGTTGTTATCGTTTTCCATTAATTAAGTTTAATTCTATTAGAATAAATAGGGAAGTTTGTTTTTTAAAAGAGTAAAATATTTATATGAGTAAAATTATATATAAACAACGAAGAGAAAATCTTTCAACGATCATACCGAATAATTCTGCAATAATTATTTCCGGCGCAGATAATTGTTATAGAAATGCAGATTCTGCATATGCATTTAGGCAGGAGAGTAGCTTTTATTATTTATCAGGTTTTTGTGAGGCATCTTCTGTAATGCTTCTTATCAATGAAAACAACAAGATAAAATCTATAATATTTGTCCCACAAAAAGATAAAATCAAAGAAATATGGGACGGCTATAGAGCTGGGCCAGACGGTGCAGTGAATGATTATCTTTTTGATGCGGCATTTAACAATTCAGAGCTAGACAAAGAAATACCGGGACTAATACAAGGCAAGCAAAAATTATTTTATTCTTTTGGGAAAGATCAATCTTTTGATAAAAAAGTTATAGAGTGGACTAACACAGCAAACTCAATTGAGCGACATAGCAAATCTATAGACATGGTTGATTCAACCTCCTTGATAGGAAATTTGAGATTGATTAAAGACAGCCACGAGATTGAACTCCTAAAAAGATCATGTGAAATTTCTGCTGACTCGCATATTTCAATAATGAAATCAATTGAGCCTGGTAACACAGAGCAAGAAATAGAGGCAAAATATTTATATGAGTTTGCCAAAAGAGGTAGCAGGTTTGCTGCTTACACTCCAATTGTTGCTGGCGGAGAGAATGCATGTATTCTTCATTATGTAGAAAATAATCAACCATTAAAAGATGGTGAGTTGATCTTAGTTGATGCTGGAGGGGAGTACGAAATGTATGCATCAGACATCACCAGGACTTTCCCAGTTAATGGTAAATTTACAAAAGAGCAACTAGCTATTTATAACGTCGTTTATGAAGCTAATCAAAAAGCTATTAGCGCTGTAATTGAAGGAAATAACATTATGGAGCCTCAAAAAATATCCGAAAAAGTTATAGTAAATGGCTTGGTGGATCTAGGTATCCTTAAAGGAGATCCTGATGACTTATATAATGCAGGGGCTCATAAAGAATTTTATATGCATAAAGTAGGGCACTGGCTTGGCTTAGATGTCCATGACTCAGGCGATTATATGGAAAATGGAGACTTCATGTTTTTCAAGCCTGGCATGGTCACAACTGTCGAACCTGGAATATATATTAGTAGCTCAGCTAAAGTTGAGGACAGGTGGAAGGGAATAGGCATAAGAATTGAGGACGACATCTTGGTAACTGAGGGAGGTAATGTAAACCTTACTGAAAAAGTGCCTTCTGATCCCAAAGAAATTGAAACCTTAATGGCATAGCCTATGAATATTCCCATAATCATATCCGGAGGAGGGTTGATAGGGAACTACATTTCTCTGAGGTTGCGAAGGTCAGGAATTCAGTCAAAAATCATTGAGAGAAATGATGAGCTATACAATTCTGATAGTGGAATAAGAACCATAACACTTAACCCAAAGTCGGTTGAGTTGCTTCAATACGAGGGGATAAAAATTGCATCCTCAAGCATCAAAAATATTTATGCATATGATGCAGACGGCACTGGAAAAATAAACTTTTCATCTGATGACATTGATTCTAATGATCTATCTAAAGTTGTTATGTTTAATGAATTAAATTCAGCACTTAAAGAGCAAAATATTTCTAATACTCTTTATGAGACACAGATCGATGGCATTAGCTATAACTCAAATAACGAAAAAACAGAAATTAATTTATCAGATTCTTCAATTTATAAAACCGATTTATTGGTTGCTTGTGATGGCAAAGCATCAAATGTTGCAAAAATATATGGTTTTAAGAACACTGCTCACTCCTACAACCAAACCGCAGCTACTTTTTTAGTGAAAGCCGATACTAAGGCAACTGACGCACATCAGATTTTCTCTGATAAAGGTATTTTTGCATTAATGCCAGCCCCAAAAGGCGAAAATATATTTACAGTCGTTTGGTCTTTGGACAATAAATTCCTTGATACTGAAAGTTTAGATGCTTACATTCACTCAAACCTTGGGCATTTTGAAAAGAAACTTGGATGCAGTATAAATATTCAATCAGACATACTCAGCTTTAAGCTTTCTAGTCACTATATTGATAGTTACATAAAAGATTCTGTAGTTCTTCTTGCGGATTCAGCTCACTCAATTCACCCTCTAGCTGGTCAGGGTGTGAATCTTGGCTTTGCTGACGCAGATGTTTTTTGCAATCAGATAGAACAGGCATTTCACAAGGGACTTAAAATAAATGAACCAACTTATTTAAAGAAATATTCAATTGAAAGAGAGGCATTGAACTTAATAATGCTAAAGTCCATGGACTTATTTGTTAATATTTTTAAAAATGATAACCCATATCTAAGACTAGCAAGAAATCTGGGTTTAAATTATGTTAATAAATCTAAGTTGGCTAAAGTTTTTTTTATTGGAAAAGCCTCAGGATTTTAGAAAGAGTTAAACTTTTTCGCCTCTAGCTCTTATTTCCTTTAGAACTTGGCTGATGCCTTTTTTATCAATGATTCTCATACCTTTTGCAGATACTTTTAAATTAACAAATCTATTCTCTGATTCGACCCAGAATTTGTGGGTGTGCAGATTAGGGAAAAATTTTCTCTTAGTCCTATTATTAGCATGAGAAACGTTATTCCCAGACTGAGGTATCTTTCCTGTTACTTGACATAATTTACTCATAGAAACGCGATTTTATAGATAAGTTGTTAACTTATCAATACTATATAGATATTAATTATGAAAGAGATCTATTTTTTAAGACACGCAACGGCTTCTTGGACCTCCCAAACAACATTTGATATGGATAAGCCTATAAATAAATACGGAGTTCATGAGGCCCAGTTAATTGAAAACTTTGCATCTAAAAATAATATTAGTATTGATAGAGTGTTGTGCAGCCCAGCAAGAAGGACTAAAGATACTTCTGATTTAATCTTTCCAGGCTTCAAATATGATATTGATAGCGTTATTTATAAAGACTTAATATATAACGGAAGCAGCGAAACTTTAATAAACCTTATTAGAACCCAGGATGACTCTATAAATTCACTTTTAATTATTGGACATAACCCCATGCTGCCAAAAGTTATAAGTTTGTTGACGAGCACGCCAATGGATATGTATGAGCCTTGCACATTAACATTAATAAATTCAAAAGCATGGTCATCTATACATGATTCTAAGTTAAAATTTAAAGTCACACCTAAACAGAGCATGAAATGAAAGAAGTAGATATAAAAATTTTAAATCCGTTGATGAATGAGCATATATCACTTCCCTCCTATGGTACCGATGGCTCTGGAGGAATGGATTTGAGGGCTTGCATTGATAGCCCAATTCAGATCTCACCGTCCCAAACAATAATGATACCAATGGGGTTTGCAATGCACTTGGGAAACAAAGAATATGCTGCACTTGTTATACCTAGGTCTGGCCTTGGATCAAAACATGGCATAGTCTTAGGTAATTTAGTAGGCCTAATTGATTCAGACTACCAAGGCGAATTGATGGTTCCGGCTTGGAATAGGTCTGAGGAATTATTTACAATTAATCCTGGAGATAGAATAGCTCAGATGATAATAGTTCCTGTGGCGCAGGTAAAATTTAATATTGTTAAAGAGTTTAATAAATCTGAGAGAGGCGAAAAAGGTTTTGGCAGTTCAGGTATAAATTGATAATTTATTACTTCTTACCAAATCTTTCTTCAAATTTCTGTACTCTACCACCCGTATCAATAATTTTCTGCTTGCCAGTATAAAAAGGATGAGATGCAGAAGAGATATCAAGAGTATAATATGGATATGTTTTTCCATCTTCCCACTCTTTTGTTTGAGTTGTCTCTAACGTTGAGCGTATTAGAAAGAATTTATCAGCGCTCGGATCATGGAACAGAACTTCGCGGTATGTAGGATGTATATCTTTTTTCATAATAAAACCAAATTTTGGATGAGAATCATAACAAAAAACCTCTTCTTTACAATGGAAAAATGAATTTTTTTTATTTTCAAATAGCAGTACCAATACCCGTCCGGGAGGTTTTTACATATAAAAGCAGCGAAATGCTCGCTAAAGGAGCGCGGGTTCAAATTTCATTTGGTAGTAAAACTTTAATTGGTATTGTTATTGAGCAATTAAAATTCAAGCCAGCATACGAAGTAAAAGAAGTTTCTAAAATATTTGAAAACAAGCCTATATTTGAAAATAATATTTTCAATTGCCTTATTTGGGCATCAAAATACTATCACCATCCTATAGGAGAAGTCTTTCAGACATTCACTCCTAACTTATTAAGAAATGATAAAAAATCTCTCCCAAATATTGATGACTCCTCGATAAATGACTACAACGTCAATGTTAATGACATGCATCAAGATCTTACAGCATCGCAAACCAAGGCTATTAAAAATATTAATATAGATAAAGAATTCAATATTAGCTTGTTGCATGGTGTCACTGGATCAGGAAAAACCGAGGTGTACCTTAATCTAGTGAGCAGCATTATCAACAAGAATCAAGCAGCTCTTATTCTTGTTCCAGAGATAAATTTAACACCACAGCTCCATAAAGTTTTTTCAGCAAGATTCAATGGAGAAATAGGTTTATATCATTCAAAACAAACTCCACTTCAAAGGTTTAAAGTTTGGAGCAAAGCTAGATCAGGAAATATTCGTATAGTGATAGGAACAAGATCGGCAATTATGAATCCTATTCTCAATCTTGGTTTAATAATTATAGATGAGGAGCATGATCAGTCCTTTAAGCAATCAGAGGGGTTTAAATTCTCAGCTCGAGAATTAGGCATCAAAAGAGCACAAAAAGAGAGTATACCTATCTTGCTTGGCTCAGCCACCCCATCTCTCTCTGTTCTTAAGCTGGTTGAAGAAAATAAAATTACTAAGATAAATATGTCTGAAAGAGTAGATGGAAGAAAACCCCCTAGTCTTATTATTTTAGATATAAATAATAAAAAGTTAACTTCTGGTATCGCACAAGAATCTTTAGAAGCCATAGACAAGACATTAAAAGAGAACAAGCAAGTCTTAATATTTATCAATAGAAGAGGTTTTGCACCTATGCTCCAATGTAATTCATGTGGCTGGACTGCAGAATGTTCGGCTTGTGAATCAAATCTTGTTTACCATAAAGAAAGGAACAGATTGATTTGTCATAGATGTGAATCTGCTTATGGCAAACCTGAGCTATGTCCTAACTGCGCATCAGGCCAAATAGAACTCCTTGGTCTCGGTACAGAAAAAGTTGAGGACTATCTTGCAAGAACATTCCCTGATGTGAACACCATTAGAATTGATCAAGACTCTACAAAGAAAAAAAACTCTATGAATGAAATATATGAGCAACTGAACAACAGTGGCCCAGCAATCCTTGTAGGCACACAGATGCTTGCTAAGGGCCATGACTTTAATAATGTGGCTTTGACATTGGTTATCAATGCCGATAACGGCCTGATTAGCCCTGAAATAAACGCACTAGAAAAAGTATCTCAACTACTGATCCAAGTTTCTGGAAGGGCCGGAAGAAAAAGCAATGATCCAAAAGTTATTATTCAAACCAGATACCCTCAAGACAAGACATTAAACCAAATTAGGAATGGAGATTACTTATCTTTTGCAAATAAGAAACTAGCAGAAAACAAAGCATCAAGCTTGCCACCTTATTCGTGTGCATCTGTATTAAGATCGACATCCCCAACACAACAAAATAATATTAATTTCCTTTTAAAAGTTGAGAGCCTTCTAAAAGGAAAGAAAAATATAATTACACTCGGTCCTCTTCCATCTTTTGTTGCAAAAACAAAAGGTTCTTATAAGCACTCTCTTTATGTACAAACTTCAAATAGGGCTTACTTAAACAGAGTTTTAGCCTTTTTGGCAAACGAGATAAGTGGACTGAAAGAGTCAAAGAAGGTTAGATGGTCATTTGATATTGACCCTATAGACTTTTCTTAAATTTTTATTTTAATTATTTGACCTGGATATATGGCTTTATTTTTTAGTTTATTCTCAACCTCAATAGCTTCAACAGTCAGACCAAACCTAACTGCAATTTCTGATAAAACATCACCTTTTTGGATTTCATACATCACATAATCAGAATTATCTTCAAAAATACTATCTGGAATAGGAGCATTCTTAAAGTAGTTATGCAAACCAAGAAAAATAGACCTTGCAATCATTCTTCGACCCGGTTTTCCTTTAAGCCTCTCGGCATCATCAGGATTTGTCATAAATCCAGACTCAATTAATACAGAGGGAGTATCAAACGATTTTAGGACCCTAAAATCTGCATATTCAATATTTTTTTTATGAAGCTTAGTATATGGATCATTCCTAAGCTCCGATAGAATCTCATTACCAAGTTTCATGCTATCACTTATTTTTTTTTCATAAATATCAGGAAAATTTACTCTCGCCTCATCTTCATCAAAATCGTTTTCAGCAATCTTTCCTATTTTTGAAGCTAGAGCTTTTTTGGATAGATTTTCTGCTGATATAGATGATGATTTCGCTGACCATATATATACTGAAGCACCCTTAACTGATGAAAGTCGAAACCCATCTGCATGAATAGATATGAATATATCAGCACCCATTCTTCTTGTAGAAAGGTATCTCTCATTTAGATCAACCAACTCATCACCAACTCTTATCATCTTCGGAGAATAGCCTGAGACATCTCTTAGCGTTCTTTCTAGTTCTTTTGCGATAAGTAGAGTGATATCTTTCTCTAAGACATTATTTGAACCTACCGCGCCTGGATCTCTGCCGCCATGCCCAGCATCAATTGCGACCACTATATCTCGAGTATTTTTTTGATTTTTTTTATTTCTCTTTAATACAAGTTTTAATAAAATCCCATCTGATGTTTTTACTTGAGTAGGCTTCTCCCAGTCAACATACTCATACATATCAATTACTAGCTTTGATAGTTTATTGTTTTGGGCAGCTCTTATTTGCTTAATTGGAAAATTAAAAGGTCTTGTTTTTATAGACTTTAAGGTTGAGTTTTCAATTTCTAGAACGATTCTCGATGGGTTTTTTAGCCCATATGATTTTACGTATGAAACCTTATCTAATTTATATGTTATTTCTAAAGACGAGTCACTTAGCTCTTTAACATCTACAAATTTAACCTCATTTGATAACAAGTTGGATGCCAAAGTAAATATGCAAATAAATAAATAATTTCTCATTATTTTTTAAAGGTTAATTGTTTCTAATAACTTTTGAGAGTGGATTTTAACAGAAACTTCTCTTTTATTTGATTTGTGTTCAAGAAAAATTTCCATGTCTGGATCTCTTTTTGTTTTTAGCTTTTCTGGCCATTCAATAATAACTACTTTCTTTTTATCAACACTCCTATCTATATCGAAAAGATCAATATCCTCGATATCTTCAGACCTATATAAATCAATATGAAGAAAAAGGAGTTCATTCAAATCATATTCTTCACATAGAGTATAAGTCGGGCTTTTTACCAAGCCGCTCCATCCAGAACTTTGAATTATTGATCTAGATATAAATGTTTTTCCTGCACCAAGATCTCCATGAAGATGAATCTCAAGATTTCTAGCACTACAACTTTTTATGCTTTCAGCTAGTTGCGATCCAAGCTTAATAGTAGCTTGCTCGTTCTCTAAAAATACCTTACTCATAAATTTATTCTTTTTCTAATATTTTGTATAAGTTCTGATGATTTTAACCCAATCTCTCCATGCTCATCTCTATAATCATTCCCAGCTTTGCCATGAACAGCCACAGCAATTCTGCAAGCATCCTCTATATTTATATTCTGAGACACCATAGAGGAAATAAGGCCTGCCAAAACGTCTCCACTACCTGGAATTGCTAGCTCAGGACCACCTTCTTGGCATTTGTATATTTTATTTGAGAATATTATGGTTTGATAGCCTTTCAAGATCACATGAGCTTTAAATTTTTCGTTTAGCTCTTTCGCACAGCTTATTCTATTTTCTTGCACATATTTAACACTTCTGTTGAGTAAATCAGCTGCCTCACCAGGATGAGGCGTAAGAATTAGATTTTTAGGAAGCTGAGTATTTTCAGTATTAATTTTTGAAAGTAAGCGAAGTGCGCCTGCATCTATAATTAAATTTATATGTTTGTCTTTACAACATTCAATAGTTTTAATGAAAGCCTCTTTAGACCATTCACTATCGCCAAATCCAACTCCGCATACAACCGTATCAATACCCTCAAAATAAGAACAAAATTTTATAAAATTTGAAATATCATAAGTCATCACCTCAGGTAATCTTAATAGCGAAGCGGTAACATTCTCTTTTTTTGTTAATAAAGTTATCAGTCCCGCCCCAGACATTAGGGCAGATTCAGAGGTAAGTATTGCCGCTCCTCCCATACCAGCATCACCACCAACAACCAGAACTTTTCCATATTGACCTTTATGAGAGTTTTTAAATCTTCTTGGTAAGAACCCCTGTATGTCTTTATAGGCTAGACTATTTACAGTCATAAAAATTTTTTATTTAATTGGAAGATAGGCAATTCTATCTGCATGAAATGAACCGATATAAATATAATCATTATGCGGCACTGCAACTGTAGGAAGGCCAAATGCTGATTCTTTAACTTTATATTCTTTAACTGGCTCTAGCTTATTTTTATCAAGCTCAATTATGGTAAAAGGCAAAGAGCATGCAATAGATTCTATACATGTTGACGAATCCCCAGGCTGGTGATTAAGCTCAGTCACCCACAATGAATCATTCTTAATGACAATATTATCTGGGCTTTGAACAAAAAAAGTATTCTTTATTTCTTTCTTATCAATATCATAACTTTTAACAGAGTCCCCAGTGTTATAGGCAACATAAAGAGTTCTGGCGTCCTCGTCCAAACTTATACCATTCGGCTGGCTTCCAAAAGACTTTTCAAGGATAGAAAAACTTTTACCATCCCAGTATTTGACATGACCGGTTTCAGGTTTAAACAAGACGTCTAGGAGCCACCTATTCCAAGTTAGTCCCCTATCAAACATGTAGGTAGTATAAAAAGTGCCATCTTTAAAAAACGCAATATCATTTAGATAGATTGTAGGATCTGCTTCAATACAGCCCTTCCATTCAATTCCCCATTCCTCATCTTTTTTAATTAGTTCAAACATCTCAACGGTTTCTCTTGGCTTATGATTTATTACACCAAGCTGATATCTGCCATCATCTCTTTCAACAATACCTATTCCATGAGTATTAAAACTATCATTTTTATCTCTTTGACAGCTATCTTGACCCCATTCATTTATGCCAAAAGTTAAGTTGATATCAAGTATTCTTTTCGTTTTTAAATTAAATAATTTTAAGAAAGAAGAGTTGTCTTTCCCAAAGGGATCAATCCCACCAAATTCACTAATGAGCAGCCATTCATTATCTGGAAGTACTACTATGTCCTCAGGATTTTTAAACCCACAAAACACATCTATGACCTCATCAGATTGGCAAACTTCTATATTCTTTTCAGGGCCTAAGTAGTCTCGTGAAATAATCAAAAAGGCTAAAAAGACTAACATCATTGAAATGGGTATCATCCATCGGAAGTAGTTATTAAAAATTTTAGTCACTAAGCTCTTAATGTGATCAGCAAACAATAACAACGCCAACCCACGCATTACAAGCAAAACACCAATTATGAATGTTACAAGCATCCACATAGTCTGATGCCAATCATTTTGATTTGTTGCCGTTAATAAGCACAGAAGGCCTATAAATATAGTTATATAACCTAGAGGCCTAACATCTTTTAATTCTAAAAATTTATTTACGATGCTTTGAGTTATTGGTTTAATTAGAATAAGAACAGACAAGCCAAGAAAAGCAAAAAAATAAAAATAGTTCATATATCTAAATCTTAGACTTTTTAAGTATTAATTCAATTAACTCCTGGGGCTTATCCAATGGAACATGGTGCGCTGCACCCTCGACATTAATAAATTGCATCTTATCTGAATAAGCTCTCTTTGCATTTTCCAATAATTTTCCCGAAGTAAGAAGACTATTTTCTCCATGAACAAATACAGCAGGGCAATTGAAAGAAAATTTATATCCAAACAGTCTCTCTAAGCCAGTAAACATCTTGTCATCAAACTTCCATCTCCACCCATCTTGCGTATTTTTAATCGAGTGCTCGGCAATATATCTTAGGTACCAATCATTTTCACAATCCTGCTTGGGCATTAGACGAAATCTTCCCAGAAGGCTTTCTTTATTATCGTAGTATTTAATCATTCTAAGGGGGCCATTTTTTTTATGTTCTGAATTATCATAATTTGGTGGACGAATAAACGTATCTATTATCATCAACCCATCTATGAGTTCCTTTTCTTCTGTAGCAACAAACCCTGCAACATGCCCACCTAGTGAGTGACCAACAAGATATGTATAGGTAGAGTTATTAATATCCTTTTCATGCTTAATAACACTAGTAACACAGTCACCAAAATCCTCTACCTTATAGCTCTCTCTAAAGTCCGAATCTCCCATGCCGGGAAGATCTATTGAAATAACATGTGCATTTGAGTTTAAGCCCGGGGCTATTGGATACCACCATTTCTTATGAGCTCCTGTGCCGTGAATTAAAATAATTAGATTACTTGTTTCAGATTTTGATTTCCAAAATGAGTAACTGATATTTCCTTTTACATCACCTAAAACCTTTTCTTCTGGGCTTGCATTAATAGCACGTTGGAACCACTCGGGAGCATGAGCCATATCGTTTTTAAGATTCTTAGAAATTTTCATAATATGTATTCTAAGGCATATATAATAATTTTATGAATAAAAATAATCTTACACCAGCTGCTACCGTTCTGCTTTTTAAAAACTCTGCAGCAGGCCCAAAGGTGTTTATGGTAAAGAGGTCCAAGAAGCCCCCGTTTGAAAATTTGTATGTATTTCCTGGAGGAAAGGTTGATCAAGATGATGGAAGTAGCAAAATGTATGATTTGTGCAAAGGATTGAATGATGAAAAGGCCTCATCTCAACTTAATATAGGTTCAGGAGGTCTTGCTTATTGGGTTGCTGCAATACGGGAGTCTTTTGAGGAAGTGGGCATATTAATGGCTGATCTTTCTGATAAGCAATTAGGAGCAGGAGATTCATATAATGAAAAACTAAAGGGCTATAGGGATAGTATTAATAATGGTGAACTAACGTTTTATGAAATGTTGGTTAGAGAAAGTCTAGATATTTCACTTGATAGTATTTCGCCACTATCTCACTGGATAACACCGGAGATAGAAAAGAGAAGATTTAATACTAGGTTTTTTGTAGCAGAAATACCTAATTTTCAGACTGGCGAGCATGATGGTAGAGAGACAACAGATAGCGTCTGGATAACTCCAGAGGAAGCCTTAAAGAAAGCAGAATCTGGCGATATGCAAATGATAATGCCAACAACTAAAAACCTAGAAAGTTGCTGCGGTTTTAATTCAGTAGAAGAATTAATTAATGCAAAGAAGAATATTGAACCAACTGATCGCCCATCAATACTTCCAAAATTTTTTAAAAAGAATGGGAATTGGGTTGGGCTACTCCCAGGTGATGAAGGTTATGAGCAAGCCTGATCACTTATTAATAAAAAAGATTACAGCTCCGAATGGAGGTATTTTTACTGGAGGAGGAACCAATACATATATTATTGGTATTAATGATATAACAATAATTGACCCAGGCCCTATTGAAGAGTCTCACGCAAAAAATATTCTAGATACTTACGGAGATAGAATAAAGCGAATCCTCGTTACCCATACTCATATGGATCATTCACCCTTAGCAACCCCGCTATCAAAAGAGCTCGATGTCCCATTAATGGGCATGACCATTTTGGACAATATGGACTACCAAGATGAGAGCTTTAAGCCTTCATCACATCTTCAGGACGGCGACCTAATTGAAACAGGCGAATACACTATTGAAGTTGTGCATACACCTGGGCATGCCTCTAATCACCTTTGTTACTTGATTAAAGATAATAACTGTTTAATTACAGGTGATCATATTATGCAAGGCTCAACAGTTGTCATAGCACCTCCTGATGGAAACATGAGAGACTATTTGCTCTCCCTGGAGAAGCTCAAAAATTATAAAATAGATTTTCTTGCTCCAGGCCATGGAGAATACATAGATAAGCCATTTGAAGCAGTAGATTGGATAGTAAATCATAGGCTCGAAAGAGAAGCCAAAGTGCTTAAAAAGCTACAGAAAGTAGGAAAAATTTCTTTAAATGATTTAGTTCTTGAGGTTTACGATGATGTTGATTCAAGGCTTCATAAAATTGCATTAGCCAGCTTGGAGGCCCATCTTTTTAAATTGCAGGAAGAAAAAGCTGCAGAATTTGACGGATCTTTTTGGTCTTGTATTAATTAACCTCTTTTAAAACCACTTTTTCTATATTTTCAAATTCTTTTTTATCGGCTGCATCTTGGAGCTCTTTTTGAAATTTATCACTTGGGTTAGCCTTTTGAGTTGCTTTAACTTTCTTCTTTTTTGTTAACAACAAAGATCTATCTATATTTTTTTCTGACAGCTCAGCTTCATTGCCCATGCAAGTTACTACATTTTCCGATACAGCAACCATCGGTGTCCTCTTTGAGATTATTGGTTGGTGATTCATTGGTTTTTGCATACAGCCAATCATGCTTGCGGAAGAAATTGGACCACCTGAATCAAAATCTTCAACATCTATTGCACATCCACTTAACAGAACTGCAAATGGTAATAGTTTTAATATATAGCCTGTCAACTCAAGCTCTGTTTGTTAGCGATAAGATCATCAACAACTGCAGGGTCTGCTAATGTTGAAGTATCTCCAAGGGCATCAAACTCACCCTCAGCTATCTTCCTTAAAATACGTCTCATAATTTTTCCTGATCTAGTCTTTGGCAGTCCAGGAGCATTTTGGATAAGATCTGGTTTTGCTATAGCACCTATTTCTTTTCCTACAAAATTTTTAAGTTCTATTCTTAATTCTTCAGTAAATATATTTTCTGTCATCAGCGTTACATATGCATAAATACCCTGACCTTTAATCGGATGATCAAAGCCAACAACAGCCGCTTCAGCAACAAAAGGATGAAGGACTAAAGAGCTTTCAACCTCTGCAGTTCCAAGTCTATGGCCGGAGACATTAAGAACATCATCAACCCTTCCTGTAATCCAATAATAGCCATCAGAATCTCTTCGAGCACCATCACCAGTAAAATAAATTCCATCATACATCTTAAAATAAGTATCAATCATTCTTTCATGATCACCATAAACAGTTCTTATTTGGCTAGGCCATGATGACTCAATAACTAAATTACCTGAGTTAACCCCATTTAATGCATTGCCTTTTTCATCATATAGAGCTGGCTTTACACCAAAAAAAGGAAGCGTTGCTGAGCCTGGCTTTGTTGGTGTAATTCCAGATATTGGAGAGATAAGAACAGACCCAGTTTCTGTTTGCCACCATGTATCAACTATATCGCAATTAGAATTACCTACTATTGTGTAATACCAGTCCCAAGCCTCTGGATTAATTGGCTCGCCAACTGTTCCCAATATTCTTAAACTAGATCTACTTGTAGAAAGGACAGGTTCATTACCTTGCGCCATCAAAGCTCTAATTGCTGTGGGAGCAGTATAAAAAATACTAAGATTATATTTATCACATACTTCCCAACATCTTGAAGCCGAAGGATAAGTAGGAACCCCTTCGAACATTAATGTTGTTGTTCCATTAGACAGAGGCCCATACAAAATATACGTATGGCCGGTTATCCATCCAACATCTGCAGTGCACCAATATTTATCATCAGGCCTTATCCCAAAGATGTATTTAAAACTTATATGAGCACCAAGCATGTACCCGGCTGTAGAGTGCAATACTCCCTTTGGCTTTCCTGTTGAGCCCGATGTGTAAAGTATAAACATTGGATCTTCAGCAGCCATTGGTTCAATTTCACAAGTTGTTTTAACATCGGCAGATGCATCAGAGTAAGAGATATCTAACTTATCATTCCAAGGTATTTTTGCAGATGTTCTTGTTATAACCAAAACACTTTTTACCATACTGCATTTTGAAACAGCCTCATCTACATTCTTTTTCAAAGGGACATGCTTGCCTCCTCTAACACCTTCATCAGCAGTAATTACTATTTCACAATCAGCGTCAATAATTCTATCTTTAAGCGATTCTGGTGAAAAACCTCCAAACACCACAGAATGAATTGCACCAATTCTTGTGCACGCAAGCATCGCATAGGCAACTTCAGGAATCATAGGCATATATATACAAACCCTTGAGCCCTTTTTTGCTCCTAAGTTTTTTAATACATTAGCAAATTTACAAACTTCATCATGTAGCTCTTGAAATGTAATTTCTTTAGAGTCACCAATTTCATCACCTTCCCAAATAATTGCAGTTTTTTGTGCGCTATTTTTTAAGTGCCTGTCTATGCAGTTATAACTAACATTAAGTTCTCCGCCACTAAACCAACTTGTATCTGAAAACTTACCATTATGAGTCTCATCGAAGTCCTTGCTCCATGAAAGATTGTCTTTAGCTAATTTAGCAAAAAAATGATTAGGGCTTTCAATCGATTGTTTATACATAGACTGAAATTCTTCCATGCTACCCAAGTGGGGATTTTTAACATGAGATTTCGGGTTATATATTTTTTCTTCTGTCACAACTCAAATAATAGATGGTTGAGGATTTATAAAATTTTTGCCTTTAGGGTTTGACATAATTTTTGTTATCAAAGATTCATAATCACCATCATTTGATTCTAAATTTATGTCTGCTGCATTAATAATAAGCAGAGGGGACTCTTCGTAATATAGAAAGAATCTTGAGTAAGCATCATTCAATCTTTCTAAATAGTCTAGAGTAAGGAATTGCTCATTAATATTTCCCCTTTTAGTAATTCTATTTTTTAAAACATCTATTGGTGCTTGAAGATATATAACTAGATCTGGAGTAGGAGCATCTATAGTTAGGTGATCATACACATTGTCATACAACTTCATTTCCTCTTGCGAAAGAGTTACTTCAGCAAAAAGCCTATCTTTTTGTATTAAAAAATCAGCGACTCTGACACTTTCAAATAAACTTCTCTGCTTAAGATCTTGAATCTGCTGCATTCTTTGAAATAAAAAGAATAGCTGGGTAGCAAGAGCTGATTGGCTTGGGTTTTTATAGAAATTTTTTAAAAAAGGGTTTTCTGCCGGACTTTCTAGAAATGCATCATAGTTAAATGTATTAGCGATCTTGTTAGCAAGAGTTGTTTTACCAACCCCTATTGGACCTTCAACAGCTATGTATTTTGGAAGTGGTGCCTCTTCAAATGCTGGATTCATCTAATTAAAATTTATTTTCTATTAGATTATCTCAACTCCTCGGAGAATCCAAATTTTTTGAATGAATCTTCATCACTTTTTTCTTTAATTGAATCTATGAGCTTCCTTTTTAGTGCATCATCATCTTTTTGAAAGCTATCCCACCAATCGCCTGGACCGGCTTTTATTTTCGCGGCTCTTTCTCTAACTAGCATAAAATCAAATGCTGCCCTAAATCTAGGATGTTTAATAAGTTTATAAGGCTGATTTCCAATTCTGCTATGAAGTTTCAGCTGAAGAACCCAAATATCTTTTATGTAATTATAAAACTTTCTTGGTATTGCAGTCTTTTGTTGTTGGTTTTTTAAGATCTTGTCCATAGATCTAAAGAATTTTCGAATATTTATTCCGTCTTTATTGGAACATTCTTTCAACAAGGCTGGCCACAGGAGGGCAGCAACTAAAAACCCAGGAGTCTTAGATTGATTATTCTTAACTCTGGAGTCTGTATTTTTAACTGCTTCCAGCATAACTTTCTTGGCGTAATCATTATCGGGACTGGCAGCAACAAGATATTTTAAGAGACCATATGAGCCTAGTTTATTTAGATTTTTTTCACCGTCTCCGCCAAGGAAAATTTTACAAAATTCATCAAACATTCTTGCATTTGATATATCTCCAAGGAGATAGCTTTTATCATAAATAGCATCTTTAACAGTATTTTCTAATTTAAATCCAAGCTTGGAGCTAAATCGAATAGCCCTAAGGCTTCTAACCGGATCCTCTTCAAATCTTTTCTGCGGGTCTCCAAGTGAGACAATAATCTTCTTATTTATATGAGTTAGACCATTGCTAAAATCTTGTATTTTTCTTGAAATAGGGCAGTAGTAGAGCGCATTGACAGTAAAATCTCTTCTCTTACAGTCATCCTCAATGCTTCCCCAAATGTTATCTCTTAAGATTTTTCCCTGATCATCTTTAATTATTTGATTGCTGCTGGACCCTGCATCTGATCTAAAGGTGGCCACCTCTATAAGTTCATTTCTGTTAAAAACATGAACAAGTCTGAATCTTTTACCAATTATTCTAGAAGCTTTAAATACCTTTCTAACCTGCTCAGGGGTAGCACTTGTAGCTATATCAAAATCTTTGGGAGACATATTGCACAACAGATCTCTGACACAACCACCTACAAGGTATGCCTCATAATTATTTTTTTGGAGTTCGTCTACAATTGAGATTGCAAACTTACTGATCTTATTATTATCTAACAAATCGTCTCGTCAATAGCTTCATATACAAAATATGCTTAACCATTTAGTTGTTTTTCTTTAATCTCATCAAGTGTTTTACAATCGATACAATGAGTCGCTGTGGGCCTTGCTTCAAGCCTTTTTATGCCTATCTCATCTCCGCAAGAATCACACCAACCATAATCATCATTTTTAATCTTATCGAGAGATATACTAATTTTATTAGTAAGTTTTCTTTCTCTATCTCTAGTTCTTAATTCAAATGCAAATTCTTCTTCTTGAGAAGCTCTGTCTATAGGATCCGCATATGTCTCACCTTTTGTTTTCAAATGATCAAATGTTTTTTGCATTTCGTCAAAAAGATGCTCTTTCCAGTTCAGCAAAACAGCTGTGAAATGTCTTTTCATAGCAGCGCTCATATACTTCTCTTTTTTCTTAGCTTTATAAGGAGCAATCTTTGATTTATTTGTGGTTGCAACAACTTTAAGTTTAGGCTTTTTCTTAGCTACTGTTTTCTTAGCTACTGTTTTCTTAGCTACTGTTTTCTTAGCTACTGTTTTCTTAGC
>ERZ1039804.38-NODE-38-length-81443-cov-8.733192_pt1 | contig 81443 bp, 66 predicted proteins | sample MGYA00383089_ERZ1039804 | MGnify/ENA primary metagenome ERZ1039804 (study PRJEB29581, sample SAMEA5548359) | metagenome | biome: marine; feature: coastal; material: water | depth 1 m | study: Short-term variability in the microbial, nano- and picoplankton dynamics...
ACTATAAAATGCTCCATTTATTGATCTGTATTGTCTACTATTAATTTTTGTTTTAGCGCAGTAAAGCATTTTAAATAACCTTTCGACTGCGCTTGGGGTGATATGCTCGTTTTAAATAACAAATCCCTAAACAAAAGTAAGTATCTGCTTCTTTTTTTACAAGGCAGTTTGATAAGAAAACACTAAAGTTGTAAACAACTTGTAAATAGTTGTATTTTGCAGTGACTATAATTTTAATTGAAATTTATTTTTTTATAAAAACTTTTAAAATTTTATTAGAAAGATACATATTGTTTTTAGTCAAATTTTTTATAAAAAAAACTAATTATTTATTCATGAAAATATTAAATTCTGCAGCCGTTTTTAGTTTATTAATTCTTTTAATATCCTGTTTTGGTTTTACAAATAAAGAAGAAATAAAATCAAAGGAAACTTTTAATAATACACAAAATACCAAAGTTGCATATTTTGCTAGTGGCTGTTTTTGGTGTGTAGAGGCTATCTTTGAGAGTTTACATGGCGTTGAAGAGGCTGTTTCTGGTTATGCGGGTGGGCACACTTTAATCCCAACATATAGTACAATTGGAACAGGCACAACCGGGCATTCAGAAACAGTGGCGGTCTATTATAATCCAAAAGAGGTTTCTTTTAAAACCCTAGTGACCGTGTTTTTTGGTTCGCACAACCCAACTACAAAAAACGGACAACACCCTGATTATGGCTCACAATACAGATCTATTGCCTTTTATAATTCAGATGCAGAAAAGTTAATTATTGATGCTACCATAGCTAAATTAAACAAAGAGGTTTTTAATAACAACATTGTAACTGAAGTGACTAATCTTAAAAAGTTTTATAAAGCGGAAGAATACCATCAAGATTTTGAGCGTAGAAATCCAAATAACGGTTATGTAAAATCGGTTTCTTTGCCAAGGTTAAACAAGTTTAAAATGAAGTTTCCATATTTATTAAAGAAGAGTAATCATTAGAAGTGCTATTTTATCATTCTAAAACGTAAATTATTTATTGCCCAATATTACTTAATTTACAGACTAAAAGTTATCATTTTAATTCAATTTTAAATTTTAAAAATGATATTTTTGGCACACATATTGCGAAACAAATAGAAACAAATTATTATGAAGAAACAATTACTTGTTATTTTATCTTTTTTAGTCCTTATTTCTTGTAGTTCAATAAAAAACACACAAGAAGCTATAAGCACCGGAAATTATGAGAGAGCAATTGATATTGCTATCAATAACTTAAAAAGGAATAAAACTAAAAAAGGAAATCAGCCATATGTTTTAATGCTTGAAGAAGCTTTTGTAAAGGCAACTTTGAGAGATTTAGAGAGAATTTCTTATTTGAAAAAAGATCAAAATCCTGAAAATCTAGAGAATATATTTGTCTTATACCAAAATTTAAAAAATAGACAAGAAAGGATAAAACCACTGCTGCCATTGTCAATATTGAGTAAAGGTAGAAATGCTAATTTTAAGTTTAGTAATTATAATGATGAGATTATAGCTTCTAAAAACAAATTATCAGATTATTTGTATCGAAAGGTAAAAATAATTTTTAATACTAATAATAAATTAAATTATAGAACTGCATATAACGATTTGGAATATATAGAAAAGATAAATCCTAACTTTAAAGATGTTCGTAATTTAATGACTATTGCACATAACAGAGGTTTGGACTTTGTGATTGTTTCGATGAAAAATCAAACACAAAAAGTGATTCCTAAAAGATTGCAGCAAGATTTATTAAATTTTGATACCTATGGTTTAAATGATTTTTGGACTGTTTATCATGGTAACAAAGATCTAAATATTAAATACGATTTTGGTTTAGAATTAAACTTGAGAGAAATTCAAGTTTCTCCAGAACAATTAAGAGAAAAGGAAATTATTAGAGAAAAAGAGGTGAAAGATGGTTTTACATATCTTTTAGATGATAAAGGAAATCAGGTCTTAGATAAAGAAGGAAATAAAATTAAAATAGATAAAATGGTTAGAGTGCGTTGTGAATTATATCAATTTACACAACTTAAGTCAGCAAAGGTAATAGGGCGAGTAAAGTATGTCGATTTATACTCAAGGCAAACAATAGAAACGTATCCTATAGCGAGTGAATTTATTTTTCAGCATATTTATGCAAATTACAGAGGCGATAAAAGAGCTTTAGAATCGTCGTTTTTAGATTTAATTAGACTTCGTACTGTTCCTTTTCCAACAAGCGAACAAATGATTTATGACGCTGGTCAGGATTTAAAAGATCGACTAAAATTAATTATTACTCAAAATAATTTCAGAAATTAAAATAGAAAAAATAATTTCATTTAAATTGAATAAAAAATAATTCTATTTAAAAACTATTCTTTAGCTCCATAGCTTTTTGCTGTTTCTATCCAAAGTTCAGAAATTCCCTTTGTGTCTGCTCCTATAGCTCTCGATAAATATAATGCTAAACCCATTAACAAAGTAGAAGCTTCTTGAAGTTCCGGAATAGTTTGTATGCTTCCAAATTGTTCTTGTGCTTTTAAAAGGATTAAATTATTGTGCTGTTTTGCAAACAAAACCGGGTTATCTAAGTCATCTATAATTTCAGGAACCATTAAACAGTCTATCCACTCGTTACCAATTCTTTTTGACAAAACATCAGGAAGTTCGTTTCCCATTTCTCTCCAGCTTGCCAATGTTTTTTGATCACCAGAGGCAGCTAAACCAGAATCGAGTAATAATTCAAAAGCGATATTAGAAATATTTTGCATTATAATTAAATATTCATCTTGCGCGGTTTCAAATAGACTAGCACCTTGTCCCTTTATATAATCACCAACGCTAAGTTTTGGTAATTCTAAAACTTCATTACAATCTGTCAAACAAGGAAATTGTTTACCTTCGAAAATATAATGTGCTTTATTAGATTGTATTTGACGTCCTAAAGGATATAATCTGCAAGCTAGCGGGCGACCAGAGTGAACGCTGCATCCAAAATCATCAATATATTGGCTGCAAGACTTTTGACCTTTTTTATCTTCTTTTCCATTGAAAGTTAGCCGAATACCACCAAAATCACAATACAAATCACGGAATTCTATCGGGGTAATTTTTTTTTCTCTACTAAAACTTAATAATTCCCAAGGATTTAGCATTACTTCTTTCCCAAAACAACAAGTTCCTGATCTTGAGCAGGTGAGTGGCAATAAACTCTGAGTGCTGAGTTTCGTTGTTTGCATTATTTAATTAATTTACAAAGTATGTCTATAATTAGTAAAGGCTAATTTCCTGCTAAAATAACTTTATTTTTTAATTCCCTTTAATTCTCATCCAAAGCTCTAATAACATTTTTTTAGCATCGATTTTTTCTTTGGGCTCTTCTCTAAAAATAGGAGTTCCTTCTGCATTCAGTTCAATTTTGTATTTAAAAACAAAATTTTCAGCATTTGGTTTTAGGCTTAAAGTACCAAATCGTAAATCATTAAAATACAAAACATCATTTTTTTTATTAATAGTGAACCAACCTTTAGAAATGTCAATCATTCTTTTAACTTTTGGGTGCTTTACCAAATCACCTAATAAATGATGATTTTTAGGATAGCTGGAAAAATTTATTGGTTTTGTGTCAAAAAAAGAAGAATGACCCATTAAATAAGTATTTTCTGTTGCTACATTTGCTGTCCATAAAACAGTATTTAAAGGAGTTGGTTTTGTTTTTATATCCGTATAAACAATATTTTTTTCTGCTAATTCCTTTATAAATTTCTTATATGAAATACCTTTTAAAACAATTGTTAGTAATAGATATGAACTACTAATAATGATTCCTAAATTGTTATAGAAGCGTCTTTTTTTGTACTCTTTTTTTTGTCGAATTGCTAACAGTAAAAATATTAAAAACGGAATTGTATATAAAGGATCAACAACAAAAACATTCTTGAAAGCCAATCGAATATCCAATGGCCAAAATAGTTGTGTTCCCCAAGTTGTTTGTGCGTCTAAAATGGGATGTGTAACAAAAGTCCAAAAGAAAAGCCAAGACCAATCCTTAACGTTTTTGTGTTTTTCAAACTTAATAACTATCAACGCTAAAATAGGAGCAAAGAGCACTGAGAATAGGATAGAATGTGTAAAACCTCTGTGTATTTCTAGAGCTGTAACTTTGTCCGTAAAAAAACCAGAAAGCACGTCTAAATCAGGAATTGTGCCAGCAATTGCCCCATATAGCATTGCTTTATTACCAATTTTTTTACCGAGAACAGCCTCGCCAACTGCGGCACCTAAAATAATTTGCGTTAATGAATCCAATTTTTAAATGATTATAAAATTCTTTATTTTGATTAGTAACTTTTTCGAAATTTTTTTTCCACTGCAAAATTAATTAAGTTCATAAAATTTTCGTGAACTCCCAAAGTTATATCTAATTTTAACTTTTCTATAAGCTTTAAAATTAAACCTGATTGAAATTGCAAATCAGGAATAGAAATATAATTTTCAAAAATATCTCCAATCGTTTTGTAATAAAGTTTTTCAAACGTATTTAAATTTACAGGCTTTTCATTTACGTATTTGTATGAATTTACGTTAAAAGAGTCTAAAACATCACCAACATAATTTTTGTGTAAAATTTGCATAGGATTCACAATATTTAGCTCCTTAATAGTTGGGTTTAAAAAAGCGTGTAAAATTGCTTTAGAAACAAAATCTACCGGCACAATATTTAAACCACTTTCTTTGTCTATCCAAATTCTAAATTGGTCTTTAGATTTAGTTGAGTATTTCGCTAAAAAAATAGCCCAAGAATAGAAAACATCAAATTTTGGTGTTTCATATAAAGGTTTATCTATTAATCGACCACAAATAATACTAGGTCTTAATATCTGAAAATCAATATTTTTAAGCTTGCATGTTTTTTTAACATAAAATTCACTCTCATATTTAGATTGTTCGTATGGATTTCTAAAATTGGTAACCTTAAAGTTTTCAATAGAATCATCTACTTTTTTATCTTGTATACCAAAAGAATACGCTGTGCTAATGTATAAGAAACGATTTACAGCATCTGGTAAATGTTCTAAAATTTGTTTTGTAACCAGGTAATTTTGAGAGTGTACCTTTTCTTTAGAATCGTCTGTACTAGATAAATTTGTAGAACCTGCACAATGTATGATGGTATCGAAATCAAATTTTTCTAAAGTCGATTTTGTAATCGTAGATAAGTCATTAGAAATTACAGTAATTTTTTCCAAACAAGCTTCTAAAGTAAAAGCATTTAAAAATATTGGACGAGATTCATTTTGTAAAATAGCTAATAAACGTTGTTCTGCAGTTTTTTCATTATCTCTTAAAACGATATAGAGATGGTTTACTGTTTTCTCAACAATGGCCTTATGCAGCCATTCAAAAATAATGTGGCTACCAACAATTCCGGATCCACCGGTTAATAAACAATTCATAGTTATATTTTATGTAGTATTTAGCGGGCAAAAATACCTTATTTTATGTTAAAAACGGCACAATCAAAGTTTTGAATGTACCGTTTTATAAATCTTAAATTTTATGGTGTTTAATTTATCCTTTGTAAAAAGGCAATTTTACAATAGTGGCAGAAATCGCTTTTTTACGGACCTGAATATAAATTTTTGATCCAGATTTAGAGAATACTTGTGGTACATAACCCATTCCAATTCCTTTCTGTAAACAAGGACTCATTGTGCCAGATGTTACATTACCAATCACTTTTCCGCTTTCATCAACAATATCATAACCTTGTCTAGGAACTCCTCTTTCATTCAATTCAAAGGCAATTAATCGTCTCTCTGGTTTGTGTTCTTTTTCTTTTGCCAAAGCCTCTGCATTTACAAACTCTTTCGTAAATTTTGTGATCCAACTTAAACCCGCCTCAATTGGTGATGTTGTCTCATCAATATCATTACCATATAGACAATAGCCCATTTCTAAGCGAAGTGTATCTCTTGCGGCTAAACCAATTGGTTTTATCCCATAATCTGCACCAGCTTCAAAAACTTTGTTCCAAATTTGTGTCGCTTCTTCATTTTTACAGTAAATTTCAAATCCGCCAGAACCAGTGTATCCAGTCGCAGAAATAATTACATTTTCAATACCTGCAAAATCACCTATTTTAAATTTGTAAAAAGGAATTTCAGCTAAATTTAAAGAAGATAAAGATTGCATTGCTTCAACAGCTTTTGGCCCTTGAATGGCTAGTAAAGAATATTCTTCAGATACATCTCTTAGATTAGCGTTAAAACCTTTATTGAATTTCGATACCCAATTCCAATCTTTCTTAATATTTGAAGCATTTACAACGAGTAAATAAGTATTTTCTTTAACTCTATAACAAATTAAATCATCTACAATACCGTTATCTTCATTAGGAAAACAACTGTATTGTGCGTCACCAATTTCTAAATTAGAGGCGTTATTAGAGGTAATCTTTTGTATTAAAGCCAAAGCATTTTCGCCTTCTACCAAAAATTCTCCCATATGACTGACGTCAAAAACGCCAACAGCTTCTCTAACGGCAATATGTTCTGCAGTAACTCCTTCATATTGTACAGGCATATTGTAACCCGCAAACGGAACCATCTTAGCACCTAAGGCGACGTGAATGTCATTTAAAGCAATGTTTTTCATTTATGTATTTCTTATAATTTCAGCTAAATTATTGAAAAATATACAATAAACAATCGCTAATAATTGTAAAAATTAACGAATAAAAAAAATATTAATATTACATTTGAATTCGTTACCATTTAAGTAAAAATAATGAGCAAAGAACAACCAAATAACCCGTTACACGGAATAAAATTAGCCACGATTTTAGAGCAATTGTTTCTAGAATATGGTTGGGAGGAATTAGGCCATACTTTAAATATAAATGCGTTTAAAAATAACCCGACATATAAATCGAGTTTAAAATTTTTAAGAACAACACCTTGGGCAAGAGAAAAAGTTGAGAACTTTTATTTAAAGAATATGATTGACTAATTTTTTCAATAGCTATTTATTACACTTACTGACAGCTTTTTTGCTAAAAATCTTTTATATATTCGAATACTTTCTTTATAAATCAGCTAGTAATTTGATTATAAGAATTAGTTTTTAAGCTTCTGTTGCTATTTTAACCAAAATGATAAAGTATTAAATTTATCTGGCGATTATATCAAGAACCAATTCTTTTGTCAATGGTTTCCCATTTGCTATTTTTTTTATGTTCTCAAAAGTAAAAACAAAATTACATCCATTATTATAATTAGAGCACCCATAAGCAGTTTTACCTTTTAAAATAGTTCCTTTTTTACATTTTGGACATATAATTTTGTCAGAAGGGTTTTTAACTAAATTCGCTTTGACAGTTTGTTTTGGCTCTATTTTTAGATTAAAATTTTCATCAAACCGGATTAAACCTTCAACTTTACCACTTTTTGTTTTAAATCCTTTTAGATTGGTTGTGAAACCTTTGTAAATCAGTCGTATTAATTGATTTTCAGAAACTTTCTTACCGTAAATTTCAAATGGAATTTTTAAATCGCAATTGTTTTTATATTCAGTACAACCATAAGCAGCAGAACCTTTTATCATTTTGCCTTTTTTACATTTCGGACAGGTTTTGCCAGCTAAAGTTTTTTTCAGCTTAGTTTTTTCGCTAAAAGATTGCTCAATTTTATTAGGAATGATGTTTGAAGAAATTCTTTTTTTAGAAGTATTAGATCTAACCTCATAAACCAATTCATCAACCATTTTCTTCATATTATTGATAAAAGTCCCTGCATTGAATTCTCCTCTTTCAATTTCTTTTAAACGTTTTTCCCAACGTCCGGTTAATTCAGCAGATTTTAACAATTCATTATCAATAATATTAATGAGATCAATACCTGTTTGGGTTGGTAAGACTAATTTCTTTTTACGCTCAATATATTTTCTTCGAAATAATGTCTCAATAATACTTGCTCTGGTAGACGGTCTTCCAATGCCATTTTCTTTCATTAATTCCCGCAAATCATCATCATCTACTTGCTTTCCGGCAGTTTCCATGGCGCGTAATAAACTTGCTTCTGTATAGTTTCTAGGTGGTTTTGTTTCCTTTTCTAAAAACGAAGGTTCATGAGGTCCTTTTTCACCTTTTACAAAAGAAGGTAATGTTAACTGTTGATTTAATTCCTTTTTAATCTTGCTTTCTTCTGTTTCAAAAACAACACGCCAGCCTTTGTTAATTATTTCTTTACCAGTTGTTTTAAAAGGTACTTCACTAGCTTGACCAATTACAGAAGTATTTGATACATCAGAATCTGGATAAAAATTACCAATAAACCTACGTGTAATAATGTCATATACTTGTTGCTGATTGTATTGTAAGTTTCCTTGAATTCCTGTTGGAATAATAGCGTGGTGATCGGTTACTTTTTTATCATCAAAAATACGTTTGGTTTTTTTTATTTTGTTTCCTAAAAGAGATTGTATAACATCGCTATAATTTGTTAGTTTTGATAAAATTCCATGTATTTTTGGATACAAATCATTTGGTAAAAAAGTAGTATCTACTCTGGGGTAAGTGACTACTTTCATTTCATATAATTTCTGGACAATTTTTAAAGTTTCATCTGCAGAAAATCCAAATTTATTATTGCAATAGACTTGTAAACCTGTTAAATCAAATAGTTTTGGAGCGTATTCCTTTCCCTTTTTTTTGATAACAGAAACAATCTCAAAATCAGATTCCTTTACCTTATTGGCTAAAACTTGACCATCTTCTTGTTTTAAAAAGCGCCCATCTTCATAATTAAATAGCGTATTTCTGTATTTTGTTTGTAATTCCCAGTATGGTTGCGGTTTAAAATCTTGAATTTCTTTAAAACGATTAACCAACATTGCAAGGGTAGGGGTTTGCACTCTACCAACGGATAAAACTTGTTTAAAACCACCATATTTTACAGTATATAAACGTGTAGCATTTAATCCTAAAAGCCAATCTCCAATTGCTCGAGAGAATCCCGCGTAATATAAGTTATCGTATTGTTTAGCTGGTTTTAAATTTTTAAAACCTTCTTTTATGGCTTCCTCAGTAAGTGATGAAATCCATAAACGTTGCACTTCACCTTTGTAATTACATTGGTTAATTACCCAACGCTGAATAAGTTCTCCTTCTGTTCCCGCATCACCACAGTTGATAATGACGTCAGCTTTTTCGAATAAAGATTTTACAATATTAAATTGTTTTTTAATTCCTGCATCACCAGTAACTTTCGTGTCAAAACGTTCTGGTAACATTGGTAAGTTGTTTAAATCCCAACTTTTCCAATGTGATTTATAATCTTTAGGTTCTAACAGTGTGCATAAATGTCCAAATGTATAAGTAACTGCATATCCGTTTCCCTCGTAAAAACCATCACGTTTTGTGTTGGCTCCCAGAATACTAGCAATTTCTCTTGCTACACTCGGTTTTTCGGCAATACAGACTTTCATTAATTATTTTTTATGAATTCGAAAGTAAGAAAATTATAAGTAAAAATATGTGAAAAGTAAAACCATAATGTTTAAAAATCTTGAACATAGTAAATCATTGTAAAATCTAATTTTTTCAAAACTCTAAAATTCAGTTTTGTCAAACTTGTTTTTGTTGAGGCTATTTTGGACTAAAATTAAATGATAAAACAAGAATCTTTAATTCTCTTATTTCAAAGCCAATTGAATTCGTTTTCTAACAATATCAACTTCTAGAACTTTTACAATAATTTGTTGTTGCAAAGTAACAATGGCGTTTACATCTTTTACAAAAGTATCTGATAAATTAGAAACATGAATCAATCCACTTTCTTTTATTCCGATATCAACAAAACAGCCAAAATTGGTGATATTATTTACAATTCCGGGTAAAATTTGACCAACTCTTAAATCGGAAATTGTTTTTATGTTTTTATCAAAAGAAAATACTTTTGCTTTTTCTCTCGGATCTAAACCTGGTTTTTCTAATTCTTTAACAATGCCCTCTAAAGTAGGTAGACCAATAGTTTCTGTGATATATTTTTTTAGATTTATTTCCTGAATTAGTAAAGAATTTCCAATAAATTCAGTAATCTTTTTTTTATTGTCTTTGGCTATTTTGTTAACCAAAGCATAACTTTCAGGGTGAACTCCAGAATCGTCTAATGGGTTTTTGCCATTTTTAATTCGTAAAAAACCTGCAGCTTGTTCATATGCTTTTCCACCCAAACGAGGCACCTTTTTAATAGTGCTTATTGATGTGAAAGAACCATTTTCGTTTCTATAATTTACTATGTTTTCTGCTAATTTTGGTCCAATTCCAGAAACATAACTCAACAAAGATTTACTAGCCGTATTTATATTTACACCAATAGTATTTACACAACTTTCTACGCTGGTATCTAAAGATTTTTTGAGTTTTGTTTGATCCACATCATGCTGATATTGCCCAACACCAATAGATTTTGCATCAATTTTCACCAATTCAGCTAAAGGATCTTGCAATCTTCTTCCAATAGAAATCGAACCACGAACGGTAACATCGTAATTTGGGAATTCATCTCTCGCAATTTTAGACGCCGAATAAATAGAAGCACCAGCTTCACTTACCACAAAAACATCAACTTTATTTTTAAACTGAATTTTTTGCACCAATTGTTCCGTTTCTCTTGATGCAGTTCCGTTTCCAATAGCGATAGCTTCAATTTTGTAAGATTCAGCTAAAGAACATATTTTTTTTATCGCCTCGATAGTTTGATTTTGTGGTGCATGCGGAAAAATTGTTTCATTATGCTCTAATTCACCTTGTTTGCTTAAGCATACAACTTTACAACCTGATCTAAATCCTGGATCGATTGCCAAAATTCTTTTTTCACCTAAAGGTGCACCCAAGAGCAATTGCTTGAGATTTTTTGAAAAAACCTTAATAGCTGACTCATCTGCTTTTTCTTTTGCAAGAGATAGCGCTTCACTCGATAAAGATGGAAATAACAAACGTTTAAAAGTATCTTGAATTGTTAATTTTATTTGGGGTACACATTCGTTTTGTGAGCGAATAATTCTTTCCTCCATTTTTTGAATTATTCTGTCTTTATCAATATCAATTTTAATACGAACAAATCCTTCTTTTTCAGCTCTTAAAATGGCTAATAATCTATGTGATTGAATTTTATTTAAAGATTCTTCCCAGTCAAAATAATCTTTAAATTTTTGTGCTTTTTCATCATCTTTTTTTGTTTTAATAATTGTTGATGAAATTCTACCAAAACGCCCAAGTTGATGGCGAATCATATTTCTAATATCGGTCCTTTCATTAATCCATTCTGCAATAATAAATCGAGCACCTTCTAAAGCTTCTTCAGCGGTTTCAACCTCTTTGGATGTATATTTAGATGAAGTATGGTTTAAGTTATTTACTCGCTGACTCATAATCATTTTTGCCAACGGTTCTAAACCATGTAAACGTGCAGTTTCTGCTTTAGTTTTGCGCTTCTTTTTAAAAGGTAAGTACAAATCCTCCAAAGCCGTTAAATTCCTGCAATTCTTTACTTTTTGAGTTAATTCATCCGTTAAAACATTTCGCTCTTCTAATGCTTTTAAAATGGTCTTTTTTCGTTTTTCTATAGCCTCAAAAAGCTCTTTAAGTTTAACAATTTCTCCAATTTGAACTTCATCTAAATTACCTGTCATTTCCTTTCTGTATCTGGATATGAAAGGAATTGTTGCGTCTTCATTTAATAATGAAATTGTATTTGCTACAGATTTTTCTAGAAATTGTGTTTGTTGAGTTATATATTGAAGTAATTGCATTTTTTTATTTGAATTTTATCAGAAAAAAGAAACCTCATAAAAATGAATTTATGAGGTGGTAAATATACTTTATATATTAATTTATTTAGAAATTACTTTCTCAAAAGCCAATCTCTTAGCGTTGTAACTTGTGTAAATTACGCCACAATATTTGTAACCTAATTTTTTAATTAAAGATTGCATTCCCAGATTGTCTTCATGTGTATCAATCTTTAAGCTTTCTATATTTTTCTTTAACAATATTGAGTGAAATTCATGAAACATAAAAGTTGCTAGACCAAATTTTCTGAACTCTTTTTTGATTGCCATTCTGTGGATAACGCCATATTTATGAGATTCATCAATAATCCAATTTCCATCAATAATTTTGTAAGTTGGCTCTGAATTTGTGGTAAACATGGAAGTTGCTATAATTTGATTTTCGTCATTTATGACAACATAACTCTCATCTTTTAAAATATCATTTTTAACCTGCTCAGTATTTGGATAGCCATTTTGCCATTGATCGATATTTTGAGAGGCCAAATATGTTTTAGCATCATCAATAATAATCATAATATCAGGAATGTCCTCAGTTTTAGAAAGTCGGATTGTCATAAAAAAATTATATCATTTTAAAATCTATTAGCAATTTATTGCAATAGAGCATTGTAGATGATCTCCTTTGCCCAAGGCTGTTATTCCAGTAAAAATTAAATCTCCAGGTTGCAATGTCATATATTCAAAAATAAAAACAATAATATCAGCACAATCATGAATCATAAAAGCTGTATTACTTTTTTGTTTTTCTTTTCTTCTTCTATATCTTTTAAATCAGTATCGTAATTACTTCCAATACCTCATATTTTCATTTTTTAATATATTTTAAATCTACAGGTAAAATAAAAAAAAAACCACCCAAAATAAATTATTTTTGGTGGTTTAAAGTTGAGTGCATATTTTTTTTAAGCTTCTGTTAATTCTTTTTCTGAAACCTTTTCTAATACTTTTTTTTGAGGTAAATCAACAACTACTTGATTATGTAAAATATCCTCAATTGTTTGTCTTTTTCTAATTAGATAATCTGTTCCTTTATGCACCATAACTTCTGCAGGTATATAACGTGAGTTATAATTAGAAGCCATAGAAAAACAATAGGCACCAGCATTATGGAAACATAAAATATCTTCTTCAGAAATTTCTGCAATTCTACGATTAGATGCAAACGTATCTGTTTCGCAAATGTAACCAACAACCGAATAATAGCGGTCTCTTCCTGTTGGATTAGATATGTTTGTAATATGATGATAAGAATCATACATCATTGGTCTTACCAAGTGGTTAAAACCTGAATCTACGTGTGCAAAAACCGTTGACGTTGTTTGTTTAACAACATTTACTTTTGCAAGAAACGACCCTGCTTCAGATACCAAAAATTTACCGGGTTCAAACATTAATGTAATATCCTTGCCGTATTCTGTGCAAAACTCGTTAAACCTCTCCGATAACTGCAAACCTAACTGTTCAATATCTGTAGAGATATCGCCTTCTTTGTAGGGTACTTTAAATCCACTTCCAAAATCGATAAAATCGATATTTTTGAATTGTTTAGCAACACCAAATAGTATATCCGATGCCCGTAAAAAAGTATCAATATCTAAGATGTCAGATCCTGTGTGCATGTGGATTCCATTAATATTCATACTTGTGTTTTCTACAACACGTTTAATATGCGGTACTTGGTGAATTGAAATTCCGAATTTAGAGTCTATATGTCCAACAGAAATTTTAGAATTACCACCCGCCATGATGTGTGGATTTATTCTAACGCAAACAGGTATATTTGGATGTTTCTGCCCAAACTGTTCTAATATTGAAAGGTTATCAATATTAATTTGAACTCCCAATTTAGCTACTTCTTCAATTTCTGTCAGAGACACTCCATTTGGTGTATAGATAATGTCATGTGGGGCAATACCGGTTGTTAAGCACAATTGAACTTCTTGGTATGAAACAGTGTCTAATCCAGAACCTAAACTTTTAAAAAAATTTAAAATATTGATATTAGAAAGAGCTTTAACAGCATAATTTAGCTTTAAACTCTTAACGCCACTGAAAGCATCTGTTAATCTCTTGTATTGTGACTCTATTTTATCCGTATCATAAACATATAAGGGACTTCCGTATTTGGCTGATAACGCTGTAAGTTGTGATTTTTCCAATTTATTTTGTTTTAACTTAAAACAAAAGTAACAAATTTGCTGGGCAAACAATTAAATGTTTAAAAATACAACATATTGTTTTTTTTTGTGATTTTTCCGTATTAACATTTTTAAAAAATCGTTGAAATAATGTTGATAACTAATTATGACTACTATTTTGTTTTTGCTTGTTTAATATTATTTTAGCAAGGCTTCAAACCTAATAATACTATCAGATTTCATGAGTCAAGAAACAAAATATACAGAAGATAATATAAGGTCTTTAGATTGGAAAGAGCATATTAGAATGCGTCCAGGAATGTACATTGGTAAATTGGGCGATGGGTCTTCTGCAGATGATGGAATTTACATTTTACTAAAAGAAGTTTTAGATAATTCCATCGATGAATATGTTATGGGAGCAGGTAAAACGATTGAAATTTCTATTCAAGGAAGTAAAGTTATTGTTAGAGATTACGGTAGAGGAATACCTCTTGGGAAAGTAGTTGATGTGGTTTCTAAAATGAATACCGGAGGTAAATATGACTCTAAAGCGTTTAAAAAGTCTGTAGGTTTAAATGGAGTTGGTACAAAAGCAGTAAATGCACTTTCGTCATTTTTTAGAGTAGAATCCTCAAGAGATGGCAAATCAGCTTCTGCAGAATTTAGTCAAGGAAATTTAGAAAATCAAGAATTTTTGGAGGAGTCATCAAGAAGAAAAGGAACTAAAGTTTCTTTCATTCCAGATGAAACTATTTTTAAGAATTATAAGTATAGAAATGAGTATGTAGCAAAAATGCTAAAATACTATGTCTATTTAAATCCTGGATTGACCATTATTTTTAATGGCGAAAAATTCTTCTCAGAAAATGGATTAAAAGATTTATTGCAAGACAACAACAATAAAGACGATATGTTGTATCCAATAATCCATTTAAAAGGAAATGATATTGAAGTTGCTATGACCCACAGTAAAACGCAATATTCAGAGGAATACCATTCTTTTGTAAACGGGCAACATACAACCCAGGGAGGAACTCATCAAGCAGCATTTAGGGAATCTATTGTAAAAACGATTCGTGAATTTTATGGCAAAAGCTTTGAAGCTTCGGATATTAGAAAATCTATTATTTCTGCAATCGCAATTAAAGTAATGGAACCCGTTTTTGAAAGTCAGACAAAAACAAAGTTAGGTTCAACAGAAATGGGAGGGGATTTGCCAACCGTAAGAATATATATTAATGATTTTATAAAAACAAAACTTGATAATTACCTGCACAGAAACCCCGATGTTGCAGATAGTCTTGTTAGAAAAATTATTCAGGCAGAGAAAGAACGGAAAGAACTTTCTGGTATTCGAAAATTAGCAAAAGACAGAGCAAAGAAATCGAGTTTACATAATAAGAAATTAAGAGATTGTAGAGTACATCTGGGGGATATCAAAAAAAACAACTATTTAGAATCTACTTTATTTATAACGGAGGGAGATTCAGCTTCTGGTTCGATAACCAAATCAAGAAATGTTAATACACAAGCCGTTTTTAGTTTAAAAGGTAAGCCACTAAATTCTTATGGTTTAAGTAAGAAAATTGTATACGAAAATGAAGAGTTTAATCTTTTACAAGCAGCCTTAAATATTGAAGACGGTTTACAAGATTTGCGCTACAACAATATTGTAATCGCTACTGATGCCGATGTCGACGGAATGCACATCCGTTTGCTGTTAATTACGTTTTTCTTACAATTTTTCCCAGAGTTGATAAAAGAAGGGCATTTATATATTTTAGAAACACCGTTGTTTAGAGTCCGAAATAAAAAACAAACTTTCTATTGTTATTCTGACGAAGAAAAAAGAATAGCTATAGAAAAGTTAAGAGGTAAACCAGAAATAACTCGTTTTAAAGGTTTGGGTGAGATTTCGCCAAATGAATTCGTGCATTTTATTGGTGATGATATTCGTTTAGATCCTGTAATGCTAGACAAAGAAATGTCGATAGAACAAATGTTAGAGTTTTACATGGGTAAAAATACTCCAAATAGACAGAAATTTATTATTGAAAACTTAAAAGTTGAGTTAGATGCTATAGAAGATGAAGTTGTGTAATAAATCAGTTTACGCGAGGTATTGAGAAAGGATTTTTTTAAAACAGATAAACCTTACTTTTTTTAAGGCTCCTAATAACAGATATAAAGTTAAACGATTAAACAATTAAACGTTTAAAAAGAATGAGTGAAGAAATAAACGAAAACGAACACGAAGAAGAATTAAATAAAGCCGGCGAACAATCTGAGGCTCAGCTTGAGCAGACAGATTCTATGGAAACCATTACAAAAGTTACTGGGATGTACAAGGAGTGGTTTTTAGATTATGCTTCTTATGTAATTTTAGAAAGAGCAGTACCTTCTCTTGAGGACGGATTAAAACCCGTTCAGCGAAGAATAATGCATTCAATGAAAGATTTAGATGATGGCCGTTACAATAAGGTAGCAAATATTGTAGGTCATACAATGCAATATCATCCACATGGTGATGCCTCTATAGCTGATGCTATGGTGCAAATTGGTCAGAAAGAATTACTGATTGATATGCAAGGAAATTGGGGTAACATCTTAACAGGAGATCGCGCAGCGGCTTCCCGTTATATAGAGGCACGTTTATCAAAATTTGCCTTAGATGTTGTTTTTAATCCAAAAACTACGGATTGGAAAATGTCTTATGATGGACGAAGAAAAGAACCAATTGATTTACCTGTAAAATTTCCTTTACTATTGGTGCAAGGAGTTGAGGGAATTGCAGTTGGTTTATCAACAAAAGTATTGCCTCATAATTTCATTGAACTTATTGACGCTTCTATTAAATATCTAAAAGGAAGAAGTTATAAAATATTACCTGATTTTTTAACTGGCGGAATTGCAGACGTTACTAATTATAACGATGGAGTTCGAGGAGGAAAGGTACGTGTTCGTGCTAAAATTGCCCAACTAGATAAAAAAACATTGGTTATTTCTGAAATTCCCTTTTCTACAACAACAACGACATTAATAGATAGTATTTTAAAAGCGAACGATAAAGGTAAGATCAAGATAAAGAAAATTGAAGATAATACTGCTGCAGAAGTAGAAATATTAGTGCATTTACCACCAAATGTTTCGCCTGATAAATCTATAGACGCCTTATATGCTTTTACAAATTGTGAAATATCTATTTCTCCTTTGTCTTGTACTATAGAAGATAATAAGCCCGTTTTTATAGGCGTTTCCGAAATGCTAAAACATTCAACAGACTTAACGGTTGATTTGTTGAAGCAAGAATTAGAAATTCAGTTAAACGAATTAGAAGAACAATGGCATTTTTCATCTTTAGAAAGAATTTTTATTGAAAATAGAGTTTATCGAGATATTGAGGAGGAAGAAACGTGGGATGGTGTAATTGAAGCAATTGATAAAGGTTTAAAACCACATATAAAACATTTAAAAAGGGCAATTACTGTTGATGATATTACACGTTTAACAGAAATTAGAATTAAAAAAATATCAAAATTTGATATAGAGAAAGCGAAACAATTTATAGCAGATTTAGAAGATAAAATAGATGTTGTAAAAGATTATTTATCGCATTTAATAGAGTATGCCATTGATTATTTTAAACGCTTAAAAGCAACCTATGGAAAAGGAAAAGAACGTAAAACAGAGATTAGAGTTTTTGATGACATTGTAGCTTCAAAAGTTGCAATGAATAATTCAAAACTTTATGTAAATAGAGCAGAAGGTTTTATAGGCACGTCCTTAAAAAGAGATGAGTTTGTGACAGATTGTTCTGATATTGATGATATTATTGTATTCAGAAGAGATGGTGTAATGACCGTAACAAAAATTGGTGCTAAAACGTTTGTAGGTAAAGATATAATTCATGTTGCTGTCTTTAAAAAGAAGGATAAAAGAACGGTTTATAATTTTATGTACAAGGATGGTGTAAAAGGCCCTTCTTACATGAAGAGGTTTAATGTTACTTCTGTAACTAGAGACAAAGAATACGATTTAACAAACGGAAATAAAAGTTCGAAAGTTTTATATTTTACAGCAAATTTGAATGGAGAAGCAGAAGTTGTAACTATAAACTTACGTTCAGTTGGTAGTGTTAAAAAATTGAAATGGGATATTGATTTCGCAGATTTAACAGTTAAAGGTAGAGCTGTAAGAGGAAATTTAATAAGCAAGCATACAATTAAATCTGTAGATTTTAAATCTGAGGGAGTTTCTACTTTAAAACCTCGTAAAATTTGGTTCGATGATGCTGTGCAACGCTTAAATGTTGACGGAAGAGGTGAGTTGTTAGGAGAGTTTAGGGCAGAGGATAAATTATTGATTATCACACAATCTGCAAAAGCTAAAGCAGTAAAACCAGATTTAGCAATGCATTTTGAAGATGATATGATTGTGTTAGAAAAATGGAAACCTAATAAACCTATTTCTGCTATTTATTTTGATGGAGAAAAAGAGCGCTATTATGTAAAACGTTTCTTAATAGAAGTTACAGATAAAGATGAGGTTTTCATTTCTGACCATCTAAAATCACAATTAGAGATTGTAGCAACAGATTATAGACCTATTGCTGAAATTCAATTTTCAAAGAGGAATCAAGAAAATCAAGAGATTAATTTTGAGGAATTTATTTCTGTTAAAGGAATTAAAGCGCAAGGAAATCAACTAACTAAAGATAAAATAAAACAAGTTAATTTATTAGAATCTTTACCTTTTGAAGAGTGTCTACAGGAAAATACTGAAGAAATTGAAGTTGTAGATGAAGAAATTATAGTAGAAAAAATACCTTTAGATATTCCTTTGATAGAAAATATTGAGCCTATTTTAGAAGATCTTTCTGCTGAAGAAAAAGCTAATATTGCATTGCAAAAAGCTTTAGCAAAAAAGAAGGCAGAAGAGAAGAAAAGGGATGATGAAAATCAAACGAAGTTATTCTAAAAAAATAATTAAAAGCATGAAAGAAAGCGAATTTAAAAAGAATCCTACTTAAGTTGCTTTTTTATGAGACAAATATTAAAATGTAAATTATATTTTTTTAGATACTAATTTTTCTTCTTATTTATTTGATGCTTTAGAAATCTATGGAAGAGAATATTATAAAGGTTGTGTTTTGTATTATAATACGGTAAACCATATTTCGGTTATTTACAATATAAGTTTATTTCATTTTTTCAAAGAAAGTGAACTTGTAATCAGCTAGCAGGTCTGGGTTCGTAATTTTAATAATATCTTTTAAAACTAAATCGGGTCTTGTAGAGGCTAGTTCATAATAAATAACTCCTCCAGTTCTTCCTTTTTTATTAATGGGAGTATAAATTTGGTCATTCTTAAAAGCATCAAATTGAGTATAGATTTGATTGCTTTGTAGTAATTCTTCTTTTGATGAAAAGTATCCTGGGGTAAACCAAAAATTAGCATTTTTAGCTTTGTCAAAAACACTTTCAAAACTTAAAGACAAACTTCCTTTTCCTTTAGAATATTTCCATAAGTAATTAAGGTTAGCGTCTTTTAAAAATTGAGCAACAAAACTTTCACCTGCAGGCAAATTCCAAATATCTTTAGACATAATTGCGCCAGATAAAACACTTGGTCTTTTTGGTGCATTTAAAGCAATTTTTTTAGCGTCTAAATAGTTTTTCTCAATTACATTAAAAATACTGTCAGCTTTTTTTTCTTTATCAAACAAAATCCCAAAAAACTTAATCCATTCTGCTCTTCCCAATGGAGTTTCTTCTAACCAATCTCCGTTATATATTACATTAATTCCTGCTTTTTCAATTGTACTTAAAGATTTGTCTGATGATGAAACACTATAACCAACAACCAATTCTGGTTGTAAGTCCAACAAGATTTCTGTATTTAAAGAACTTTCTTTTCCAATTTCTGTAATATTTCCTTTATCAATTAAAGCTCTTGTTTTTTCTGAAGATATATATTTAGAATATGGAAAACCAATGATTGATTTTTCCTCATTTAATAACTCAACCATGGGAATATGTGTTGTTGAGGTTACCACTATTTTTTTTATTGGAATGTTGATGTTTCGGTGTTTATTTTTCTTGATAGAGTTTTTATTGTAAATTTCATACTCAAAAACTTTATCAGAATTCTGATAAGCAGCTTTGATTATTAGTTTTTTTACACCGTTATCATTAATGATGTCAAACCCTTTGGCGTATTTAATAGCACTTATCGGTCGAGTGTTTTTATCGACATTTAGAACTTCTTTCTTACAAGAAAAATTACATAAAAAAAGTAAAGTTAATAAGGTAAAATAAAAATGTTTTTTCATCAACGATAATTTTATTACAAGATTACAAAATTGTTTTGTATTCACAATTTATAAACTACATTTGTACTGATTTTGGTTTTGATGTAGAAATTATTTTACATCAAATTAAAAGGGAATCTAGTTAAAATCTAGAACTGTACCCGCAACTGTAAGTTTATTATTGAATTTAATTCAATACCTCTTTAGAGGATGTTATTATTTCTTATGCCACTGACAATTAAACGTTGGGAAGGTGAATAACATTAAGACAAGTCAGGAGACCTGCCCTTATCATAATTTTAATTTAATCTTCGGGATAAAGATTTGATAAAATATGAAGTTAAAACAGGTATTATTTATTGTTTGCTGGTTTTTTGTAGTTTGTAAATTACAGGCTCAAAAAGATACTATTACCCTTGAGCTAGATGCTTTTTCAATGTCCATTGTAAAGGTGAGAGATTTTTCTAAGGGTTACAGCAGTATTTTAATATCTGATAGTTTAGCAAACAAAAACATCCATTCGTTAACAGATGTTTTAAGGTTTAATTCTTTTATTTATTTTAAAGAAAATGGATTAGGAATGGTTTCTTCTCCTTCTTTTAGAGGAACAAATGCTTCGCAAACAGCAGTTATTTGGAACGGAATAAATATCAACTCTCAATTAAACGGACAAACAGATTTTAATATTGTTTCTGTCAATTCTTATAATAATATTGCGGTTAGAAGCGGAGGTGGAAGTGTGTTATTTGGTAGTGGTGCAATTGGCGGATCAGTAAATTTAAATAACGAAATTACTTTTAAAAAATCTCAGAAAAATAGTATTGTTTTAAAACATGGTAGTTTTAATACGCAACATGTTAATTATGATTTTGTGAAATCTACAGATAAAATTTATCTTAATATTGGTTTAGGTTACAATGCTTCGGACAACGATTATAAATATTTAAATTCTAGTTTATCAAACGAAAACGGAGCTTTTTATAATTATAATTTTGATGTAAATTATGGATATAAAATTAATGCTAAAAATCAATTAAAATTATACAGTAATAATTTTTTAGCTCAAAGAGATTTGTCTAGAACTTTAAATGCACCTTCAAATGATACTTATAAAGATATCAGTCTGAAAAACTTGATAGAATGGAATCATTTTTTTTCATCAAAAGAAATTATTACTTCAAGAGTCTCTTACCTTTTTGATGAATTTAAATATTACGATAACAAAGAAAAATTAGATTATTTTTCTGTAGGAAGCACAAAAAGAAAGATAGTACAAATAGATTATAACAATCGTTTTTCTAGAAAAATTGAGGTGAATGGAATTTTAGGTTTTGAGTCTGCAAAGGCAGAAGGAACTAGTTTTTTAACTCATGAAAGAAATATATTTTCAGCTGTACTTTCTTTAAATCAACAACTAACAAATCGTTTAAGTTATGTTGTACAATTTAGAAAAGAGTGGCAAAAAGAAATCAATTCTCCTTTCTTGTACTCTCTGGGAATTGAGCAGGAAGTCAATGAAAATTATACTTTATCATTTAATACTTCTAAGAATTTTAGAACACCAACTTTTAATGATTTATATTGGAATCCAGGTGGAAATCCTGATTTAGAATTAGAAAATTCTTATCAATTTGAATTAGGAAATGCAATTAATTTTAAGAATTTTAATTTTCAATTGAATGGATTTTACATAAAATCGACCAATTTAATTCAGTGGACACCTAATGATTTTGGATTTTGGAGTCCGCAAAATATAAGTAATACTAAAAATGTAGGATTAGAGTTTTCTTCGAATTATAAAACGTCTTTTAAAAATCACTATCTAGAAATTAACGCAAATTATTCTTATGTCAGTGCAAAAGATTTAGAAACAGATACACAGTTGATTTATGTGCCAAAAAATCGTGCAAATTTTCTTTTTGACTATAAATACGTCAATTTTAACGTGTATTATCAAATGTTAATGAATGATGAAGTTTATTTTTTAGTGGATACAATTCCGGCTTACTCCGTTTCTAATTTAGGCTTTAATTTTCAATTTTCAAACATAAAAAACAAACCAAATGTTGGTTTTAAGATCAATAATATTTACAATTCTTATTATCAAAGTGCTTTAAGTAGGCCAATGCCTGGAATCAATTTTCAAATAACAACAATTTTAAATTTTTAAACAATGAATATCATAAAAACAATTTTTTTAGTGGCTTTATCAGGAGTTTTATTCACGTCTTGTAATAATAATAATGATATAGATTTACCCAAAGGAGATTACGAGAACGGCATTTTAATAACCAATGAAGGTGCTTTCTCTGGAGGAACAGGAACTGTAGATTATATTTCTGATGATTACTTAACAGAGGAATCTAGTATTTATAGTAATGTAAACGGAGAAAACATAGGAACAGTTTTACAATCCATTGGTTTTAATGGAGATGATGCGTATTTAATAGCAAATGTTGGTAATAAAATTTCTATGGCTGATAGATATACCATGGAAAAAATTACAGAGATTACAGATGGTTTAAGTAACCCAAGATATATTGCCTTTGCTAACGGAAAAGGTTATGTTACAAATTGGGGAGAAGGTATAGATACCACTGATGATTATATTGCAGTTATCGATTTAGCCTCTAACATTATTTCTACTACAATTTCTGTAGCTGAAGGTCCTGAACAAGTTGTTGCAAATGGTAATACCTTGTATGTTTCTCATAAAGGTGGGTGGGGTTCTGGTAATACAGTTTCTGTAATAGATACATCTACAGATACTTTAATATCTGCAATTAATGTGGGTAATGTTCCTGATGAAATGATAATTGATAATAGTGGAAATTTATTAGTTTCTTGTGAAGGTAGTAAATGGAGTACTCCAGAGCTTTTAGGTAGTTTAGTTACCGTAAATACAAGTTCGAATACAGTTAGTACAACATTAGATTATGTTGCCGGATTTCATCCTAATAATTTAGTTTTAAGTGATACGACTATTTATTTATCAACATCATCAGATATTTATACAATGAGTGAAAGTGCTACAGAAATACCTATTTCACCAATTATTTCTACAACTATTAGTGCAATGTCTGTAAATGATGGTGAAATTTATGTAACAGATGTTAAAGATTATGTATCAAACGGAACTTTAACCATTTTTGATAAAGCTACAGGTGATCAATTAAAAGAATTCACTGTTGGTTTAATACCTAGTAAAGTTTATTTTAATTAATTAAATTATAAATTTTCTCAACATTATTATAACTTAGTTTGCAATAGAAAAGCCTTCTCTATAAAAAAGAGAGCTTTTTTAATTATAATAAATTTTTCACATCATTTTTAATAAATGATATAGCAGTATCTGTTGGTGGTAACGATTTGGAATAAAATATAATAACGTTTTCTCTTAATTCGTTCGCGGAATTAGATGTTTCTGAAAGCTGTTTTAATTTGTTTATAATAGTATTTTTAGTAGCTAAAATAGCCGTCCAAGAATCATCAGAAATATAAATTTGTTGTACTAAATTGTGTTCAAATTCTTGCTCTAAACTTGCAATTAATAATTGTAAATATTCATGTGTGTTATCTGAAAGAGGTTTAACTCTAACTAACATTTTAGAGGGTGTAATACGCTCACAAAACAATAACATCCGTTCATAAGCTTGCAGCTTTATAGGCAGAGATTCTCTCTTTTTCTGTGCTAAAAGTTCTAAACTTTTTTCAGAATTCTGTTGTTTTACAAATCCGTTAAACATATAGTAGGTAACTAAACCTGTTATTGCTGCAGGTAAAGTATATCCAATACTTTCTAAAATTTTATATTCCATAACTCACTTTTCTTATTGCAAATGTACTTTTTTAAAGTGAAAAATTTGTGAATAAAAAAAATGATAACCAACTCTTAACAACGCATAGATTTCTTAATTTCACATTTATAAATTCATTTAAAATAAACTTTTGAATACATATTTAGATTCTTTAAACGATGCACAAAAGCGAGCTGTCTTGCAAAAAGATGGACCGATGATAATTATTGCAGGAGCTGGCTCGGGTAAAACACGCGTATTAACATATAGGATTGCCCATTTAATGCAGCAAGGAATAGATGCCTTCAATATTCTATCACTTACATTTACGAACAAAGCAGCAAAAGAAATGAAGGCTAGGATTGCTGGTGTTGTTGGTAATAGTGAATCAAAAAATTTATGGATGGGAACTTTTCATTCCGTTTTTGCAAGAATTTTACGATCAGAAGCAGATAAATTAGGTTTTCCAACCAATTTTACAATTTACGATTCACAAGATTCAGTTCGTCTGATATCTTCAATAATTAAAGAAATGAATTTAGACAAAGATCGCTATAAACCAAAGCAGGTCTTGGGTAGAATTTCTTCTTTTAAAAACAGTTTGATAACTGTAAAGGCTTACAGAAATAACCCTGAATATTTGAAACAAGATACCGAAGCAAGTAGACCAAAAGTAGGGGATATTTATAAAATGTATGTTGAGAGATGTTTTAAATCAGGAGCAATGGATTTTGATGATTTGTTGTTAAGAACTAATGAGTTACTGGCTCGTTTTCCTGAGGTTTTAGCAAAATATCAAGATCGTTTTAGATATATTATGGTTGATGAGTATCAAGATACGAACCATTCACAATATATAATTGTCAGAGCTCTAGCAGATAAATTTGGAAATATTTGTGTGGTTGGTGATGATTCTCAAAGTATTTATAGTTTCAGGGGGGCAAATATTAAAAATATTTTAAACTTTCAGAAAGATTATCCTGACGTAAAAACGTTTAAATTAGAACAAAATTATCGTTCAACAAGTAATATTGTAAATGCAGCAAATTCTGTAATTGAAAAAAATAAAACTAAGTTAGATAAAGAAGTTTGGACTTCTAATGATGCTGGGGAGCCAATAAATGTAATGCGCACAATTTCCGATGGAGAAGAAGGTAGGTTTGTAGCACAATCTATTTGGGAGAATCAAATGAATCATCAATTAACATCTGATGATTTTTGTGTATTGTACAGAACAAATTCGCAATCTAGAGCTATCGAAGATTCCTTGCGTAAAAAAGGGATAGTCTATAAAATTTATGGCGGAATGTCTTTTTATCAAAGAAAAGAAATTAAAGATATTTTGTCTTACTTACGCATTTTGATTAATCCAAATGATGAGGAGGCTTTAAAAAGAATTATAAATTACCCGGCTCGAGGTATTGGAGCAACAACTATTGATAAGTTGACAATCGCTGCAAATCACTATAAAAGATCTATTTTTGAGATATTGAGATATATTGACAAAATTGATTTAAAAATAAATTCTGGAACAAAAAATAAGCTTCAGAATTTTTTGACAATGGTGCAAAGTTTACAAATAGAAGCACAAACGAAAAATGCTTTTGAAATAGCAGAAATAGTTGTTAAAAAGACTCAATTAATTAAAGATTTAGAAAAAGACGGAACTCCAGAAGCGGTGAGTAAGGTCGAAAATGTTCAAGAATTACTTAACGGAATTAAAGATTTTATTACAGATAAGATTGAAGAAGGTGAGGATGCTTCGTTAACTTCGTTTTTAGAGGATGTTGCGTTAGCAACAGATTTTGATACTAAAAAAGATGACGGCAAGCCAAGTGTATCTTTAATGACAATACATCAATCTAAAGGATTAGAATACAGGTATGTTTATATTGTTGGTTTAGAAGAAAACTTATTTCCTTCAGCAATGAGTATGAGTACAAGAAGTGAGCTAGAAGAAGAACGTAGATTATTTTATGTAGCAATAACAAGAGCGGAAAAAGTTGCTTATTTATCATATGCACAAACACGCTACAGATGGGGTAAATTGGTAGATGCAGAGCCAAGTAGATTTTTAGAGGAAATAGATGACAAGTATTTAAATTATATCACCCCTAAATCAACAAACCCAACCATAAATAATTTTCTTGATAAAAGTATTTTTGATGATGTACCAAAAGGAATTCGCTTTCAAAAACCTATTCAACGCAAAAAAGCTGAGCGTGATCTCGTGAAGAAAAAAGAAATTATTATCCCTAAAAATTTAAAGAAAGTATCCCAAGCAACTACAAAGGCGAATTTGTTTGATACCAATATTGCTATTGGTAACATCATTGAACACAATAGATTTGGTATGGGAGAAGTAATTGCTTTAGAGGGAAATGGTCCAAATAAAAAAGCAGAAATTAAATTTGGTACAATCGGAAAAAAGAAATTGTTATTGCAATTTGCAAAATTAAAAGTGATTGGTTAAAAATCAGTCATAAAACTAAAAATAAATTACTACTTTGCAGCCACAAATAGCTACAAAATTATAAACTGTTAGTTCTAGTGTTTTTTCTGATTTTAGATGATGAAAAAAATAGGTATGCAGAACACTTCACAAAAATAAATAAATGACATTCGATTTAGAGTACAATTCGGAAAGACCATTAATGATAATACCGGAATACGGTAGACATATTCAGAAACTAGTAGACCATTGCTTGGCATTAGAAACTAAAGATGAGCGGGATAAAATGGCAAAAGCTATTGTAGATGTAATGGGTAATTTACAGCCACATTTAAGGGATGTTCCAGATTTTAAACACAAACTTTGGGATCAATTATATATAATGTCAGACTTTAAACTAGATGTAGAATCTCCTTATCCTAAGCCTTCAAAAGAAGAATTACAAGAGAAACCTGAGGGATTGGCTTATCCAAAATCGGCATCAAGATATCGTTATTACGGTAATAATATTCAGACAATGATAGATATTGCTTTGAGTTGGGAAGATGGTGATAAAAAAGAAGCATTGGTATTTACCATTGCAAATCACATGAAAAAGTGTTATTTAAATTGGAATAAAGATACAGTTGATGATGCAGTTATTTTTAAGCATTTGTATGATTTATCTGATAAGAAAATAGATTTTAGAGAAACAGAAGAAGCACTCTCTGATAGTAAAAATCTATTAAGAAAATCACGTACACAAGGTCAAGGTCAAAATACCTCTAAAAGCAACTACAAGAAATCACATCATAATAATCAAAATAAAGGCAGAAAAAGATATTAATCTATGGCATCATTTAAAATTGAAGGCGGACATAAATTAAACGGAACAATTACGCCACAAGGAGCAAAAAACGAGGTTTTACAAATACTTTGTGCAGTTTTGCTGACACCTGAAAGAGTTGTGATAAATAATGTTCCTGATATTATTGATGTAAATAAATTAATTTTTATTCTTGGAGAGTTAGGCGTAAAGGTTGAGAAATTAAATAAAAAGTCATACTCGTTTCAAGCAGATGAAATTAATCTTGATTATTTAGAATCAGAAAATTTTAAAAGAGATGGAAGTTCTTTACGCGGTTCAATTATGATTGTTGGGCCACTTTTAGCTCGGTTTGGAAAAGGATACATTCCGCGTCCTGGTGGCGATAAAATAGGTCGCAGGCGTTTGGATACGCATTTTGAGGGTTTTATTAGATTAGGCGCAAAGTTTAGATATAATGAAGAAGAACATTTTTATGGAGTAGAAGCCCATGAATTATATGGAGTAGATATGTTATTGGATGAGGCCTCTGTAACAGGAACTGCAAATATTTTAATGGCCTCCGTGTTAGCAAAAGGAACTACAAAAATTTACAATGCAGCTTGTGAACCTTACATCCAACAATTAAGTAAAATGTTGAATTCTATGGGGGCAAAAATATCAGGAGTTGGTTCTAACTTATTAATTATTGAGGGAGTAGATTCTCTTTTGGGTTGTGAGCATACTGTTTTACCAGATATGATTGAAATTGGCTCTTGGATTGGTGTTGCAGTTATGACACGATCAGAGTTAACAATTAAAAATGTTAGTTGGGAAAACCTTGGACAAATTCCAAATGTGTTTAGAAAATTAGGAATTCAATTAGAGAATAGAGGAGATGATATTTATATTCCTGTGCAAGAGTCTTACGAAATTCAGAACTACATAGATGGTTCTGTTTTAACAGTTGCAGATGCTCCTTGGCCCGGTTTTACACCTGATTTATTGAGTATTATTTTGGTAATTGCTACACAAGCAAAAGGAACTGTTTTAATACATCAAAAAATGTTTGAAAGTCGTTTGTTTTTTGTTGATAAATTGATAGATATGGGAGCAAAAGTTATTTTATGTGATCCTCACAGAGCTACAGTCATTGGAATGAATTTTGAAAGCTCATTAAAAGCCACCAAAATGACTTCTCCTGACATTAGAGCTGGAATTTCTTTGTTAATAGCAGCGTTATCTGCAACAGGTACAAGTATTATTAACAACATAGAACAAATAGATAGGGGTTATGAAAATATTGAAGCTCGTCTAAAATCTATTGGAGCGAAAATTGAAAGAATAGAAAATTAAATTAAGGTTTCGACGAGGAAAGATAAACTAAGAAAAAAGTGTTTGAGAAATAAAATAACAAGAATATCAAGGAAGTTAACACGTGTTGCTGCTTCAAATAAGTAAATATATTTGTAATTGAGTCTAGCTAAAACTGAGACATGAAAAAATATTAAAAACAAAAAAATAGTGTCAGATTGACACTATTTTTTTGTTGGCAACGTTTTTGCAAAATAATATATAATATTTAAAGGTAATTAAACAAATGAGTACAAAAGATAAGATTAAGGAAGAGGAATTAATCAATGAACAAGAAACGGTTCAAACAGAAGAAAATCAAGAGGTTAATCCTGAAGTTGTAAAAGAGGAACCTACGGCCGAAGAGTTAATTCAAGCAGAAAAAGATAAGTTTTTACGTTTATTTGCTGAGTTCGAAAACTATAAAAAAAGAACATCTAGAGAAAGAATAGAATTATTCAAAACTGCTGGACAAGAACTAATGACATCTTTACTGCCAATTATTGATGATTTTGAGCGTGCGCTGACACATATTGAAGAAGACAAGGAGGCAGAAGAATTAAGAAAAGGTGTTTTATTAATTTATCAAAAGTTATACAATACACTAGAATTAAAGGGATTGTCAAAAATAGAAACTAAATCTGGTGACGTTTTTGATGCTGAGTTCCATGAAGCAATTACACAAATACCTGCTCCATCTGACGACTTAAAAGGAAAAGTGATAGATTGTGTAGAAACAGGTTATAAGTTAGGAGACAAAATTATTCGTTACCCAAAAGTGGTTATCGGACAGTAAAAAAAATTATTAATTACGAATTAATAACTTAAGATTTTTAATTCTTCAATAATAAAAATGGCAAAACAAGATTTTTACGAAATATTAGGACTTTCAAAGTCAGCTACTCAGGCAGAGATAAAAAAAGGTTATAGAAAAATGGCCATTAAATATCATCCAGACAAAAATCCAGATGATAGAACGGCTGAAGAGAACTTTAAAAAAGCAGCAGAAGCTTATGAGGTTTTAAGTGACGAAAACAAAAAAGCAAGATACGATCAGTATGGTCACCAGGCATTTGAAGGTCCTCAAGGCGGTGGCGGTTTTGGAGGTTCAGGAATGAATATGGATGACATATTTAGTCAGTTTGGAGATATCTTCGGCGGCGGAGGTGGCTTTGGTGGTTTTGGTGGTGGAGGACGCCAACGTCAAGCAAGAGTTAAAGGAAGCAATATGCGAATTCGTGTAAAGCTTACCTTAGAAGAGATAGCTACAGGGGTGGAGAAAAAAGTAAAAGTTAGACGTAAGGTTAAAGCTGAAGGAGTTACTTATAAAACTTGTCCAACTTGTAATGGTTCTGGTCAGCAAATGCGAGTAACTAATACCATATTGGGAAGAATGCAAACTGCAACTACCTGTAATACGTGTTCTGGAGCAGGAGAAATTATTAGCAGTAAACCAAATGGATCAGATGCACAAGGATTAATTACTAGAGAAGAAACTGTTTCTATTAATATACCAGAGGGAGTTACAGAGGGAGTTCAATTAAAAGTAGGAGGTAAAGGTAATGAAGCTCCAGGAGATAGCTCAATTGCGGGTGATTTATTGGTATTAATTGAAGAAATTCCTCATGAAACTTTAAAAAGAGAAGGAACAAATATTCATTATGATTTATATGTTAATTTCTCTGAGGCAGTTTTAGGGACAAATAGGGAAGTTGAAACTGTTACAGGTAAAGTTAAAATTAAAATTGAAGCGGGTACTCAATCTGGAAAAATTTTGAGATTAAAAGGAAAAGGTTTGCCAAGTATAGAGCGCTACGGAACAGGGGATTTCCTAATCCATATTAATGTTTGGACACCACAAGAATTGGACAAAGAACAAAAACAATTTTTTGATAAAATGTCTGATAACGAAAATTTTAAGCCTAATCCGAATAAATTAGATAAATCATTTTTTGAGAAAGTAAAGGATATGTTTTCTTAGATATGATATCTTATTACGAAAAAAATAATTTTTAATACAAAAACATTTTTTTGTAATATAATTTAATATATATTTGCAGTGTTATTGAGAAATCGATAACACTTTTTCTTTTTCATAGCAATTTTTCCCACTCATTTATGAGTGGGTTTTTTTTACTATTTAAGAACGAATATAAAATAATTTAGGAAATTGCAGACTTATCTTATCGACTTGTTTTGACAAGTAGGAAAGTCCGGACACCAGAGAGTAATCATAGCGGATAACATCCGTCCAACGTGAGTTGAGGACCAGTGCAACAGAAAGAATGTACAGTTCGGCTGTAGTGAAACCAGGTAAACTCTATGAGGTGCAATGCCATGTAAATTAGAACTTGAGGGCTACTCGTCCAATTCTAAAGGGTAGGCAGTTAGATTCTAAGAGTAATTTTAGAACTAGATAAATGATAAGAGCCATTTTAAGGAACAGGATTCGGCTTATTAGTCTGCATTTTCTTTATTTTTATTAAATATCCATTTATCCGTTAAAATATTTCTTTTTTTTGGCTTGAGTAAAGTCTGATTGATAATAACTTTTTCTTATTAATTAATTATAGCTATCTATGATTTATCTTTTAATTTTCATATAAAAAATGTAAGTTTGTGACACTAAATTAACAAAAACTTATACAGTCAAACTTTTGGTGTTATATGATCAATGGGCAAACTGTTACAAAAGATTTCTTTCATGAGCATTTATATAGATTACCTAAAGCAGATAGAAGAGCGAAAAGAGCATGGACTTCATCCACAACCAATTGATAGTGCTGATTTACTTGGCAAAATTATTGATCAAATAAAAGATTCAGATAGCAAATATAGGGACGATTCTCTTCAATTTTTTATATATAATGTTTTACCGGGAACGACAAGCGCTGCAGGTTTAAAAGCTAAGTTCTTAAAAGAAATCATCACAGGGGAATCAGTATTAAAAGAAATTACTCCAGCTTTTGCGTTTGAACAATTATCGCATATGAAAGGAGGGCCTTCAATTGAAGTCCTACTTGATTTAGCTTTAGGGAAAGACGCTGCTATTGCGAGAGATGCCGCAAAAGTGTTAAAAACACAAGTGTTTTTGTATGAAGCAGATATGGAACTTCTTGAAACTGCCTTTAAATCAGGCAATCAAATAGCTAAAGAATTATTAGAGAGTTATGCACAAGCTGAATTTTTTACGAAACTCCCAGAGGTTGAAGAAAAAATAGAAGTTGTAACTTATATTGCTGGCGTTGGGGATATCTCAACAGATTTATTATCTCCAGGAGCAGATGCACATTCCAGATCAGATCGTGAATTACACGGGCAATGTATGTTTGAGCATAATAAAGATATGCAAAATGAATTATCAGCTTTAAAAGCGCAACATCCTGATAAGCGAGTAATGTTAATTGCTGAGAAAGGAACAATGGGAGTTGGTTCTTCTAGAATGTCTGGTGTAAATAATGTAGCATTATGGACAGGTGTCCCTTTTAGCCCATATGTACCATTTATTAATTTTGCCCCTGTTATTGCTGGTACGAATGGTATTGCGCCCATTTTCCTGACAACTGTTGGGGTGACTGGTGGTATTGGTATCGATTTAAAAAATTGGGTAAAGCAAAAAGATGCTCAAGGAAATACAGTTCTAGATAAAGATGGTGAACCGGTATTAAAGCAAACCTACTCTGTAGAAACAGGTACTGTATTGACAATTAACACTAAAACAAAAAAATTATACAAAGGAGACAAAGAATTAAAAGATATTTCTGCTGCATTAACACCACCAAAAATGGAATTTATCAGAGCAGGAGGTTCTTATGCCGTAGTTTTTGGAAAAAAATTACAAACAATAGCGTGTAAAATCTTAGGAATGGATATTCCAAAAGTATACGCTGCTTCAAAAGAGGTTTCTGTCGATGGTCAGGGATTAACGGCAGTTGAAAAAATATTCAATAAAAATGCTGTAGGAAACACACCAGGTAAAACACTACATGCGGGTTCTAATGTAAGAGTAGAAGTAAATATTGTAGGTTCTCAGGATACTACAGGTTTAATGACTTCTCAAGAGTTAGAGATGATGGCAGCTACCATCATATCTCCTATTGTAAATGCAGGTTACCAATCAGGTTGCCATACTGCTTCTGTTTGGGATGATAAATCTAAAGCTAACATTCCAAGGTTAATGAAGTTTATGAATGACTTTGGTTTAATTACGGCACGTGATCCTAAAGGAAATTACCATGCAATGACCGATGTAATTCATAAAGTATTAAATGATATTACAGTGGGGGATTGGGATATTATTATTGGTGGAGATTCACATACCCGAATGTCAAAAGGTGTTGCTTTTGGAGCAGATTCAGGAACAGTGGCTTTAGCATTGGCTACGGGTGAAGCTACTATGCCAATTCCGGAATCAGTAAAAGTTACCTTTAAGGGAGAGATGAAAGGTTTTATGGATTTTCGTGATGTAGTTCACGCAACTCAAGAGCAAATGTTAAATAAATTTGGAGGAGATAACGTCTTTCAGGGTAGAATTATAGAGGTTCATATTGGAACACTTACAGCGGACCAAGCGTTTACATTTACAGACTGGACTGCAGAAATGAAAGCGAAAGCATCTATCTGTATTTCAGAGGAAGGAACTTTAATTGAATCTTTAGAAATTGCGAGAGATCGTATCCAAATCATGATCGATAAGGGAATGGATAATGAAAAGCAAATGTTAAAAGGTTTAGTAGACAAGGCAAATACTCGAATTATTGAGTTAAAAACAGGCATTAAGCCAGCTTTAAAACCAGATGCAGATGCAAACTATTTTGCAGAAGTAGTGGTTGATTTAGATAAAATAGCTGAACCAATGATTGCCGATCCTGATGTAAATAATGATGACGTATCTAAGCGTTATACTCATGATAACATTAGACCTTTATCTTACTATGGTGGTAATAAAAAAGTAGATTTAGGATTTATTGGATCATGTATGATTCATAAAGGAGATATGCAGATTTTAGCTCAAATGTTAAAAAATATTGAGGCGCAACATGGTAAGGTTGAGTTTAAGGCTCCTTTAGTAGTTGCTCCCCCAACATATAATATTGTTGATGAGTTAAAAGAAGAAGGTGATTGGGAAATTTTAGTAAAATATTCAGGATTTGAATTCGATGATAATGCGCCAAAAGGTTTAGCAAGAACTAAATACGAAAACATGTTATATTTAGAGCGACCGGGATGTAACCTTTGTATGGGGAATCAAGAAAAGGCAGAGCCAGGAGATACGGTAATGGCGACTTCTACACGTTTATTTCAGGGTAGAGTTGTAAAAGATACAGGTGATAAAAAAGGAGAATCCTTATTATCATCGACTCCTGTAGTAGTTTTATCAACTATTTTAGGAAGGACTCCTACTATGGCAGAATATGAGGCTGCTGTTGATGGTATTGTATTAACGAAGTTCAAACCATCAACTAAAAAATTAGTAAGTTAATTTTTAAAAATATTTAAATTTAAAAGCCTGAGTATTATTTATACTTAGGTTTTTTATATTCATAAATCTTATATTCTTTATTCTAAGGCTAATAGATTGCTATTTTCAATATTTTGCCTAAATTTAATTTAAAAATTAAATGCTTAAAATTGAAGTGTAATTTATAACATCATGATATGAGTACAGCAAAATTTAATCAATTTTTGAATCAACTTTCAGAATATCCTTTAAAAGTAATTGACTCTAAAATTTCTTATGATAGGTATGCTCCTTTAGTTATCTCAGATAAAAATATAGACTTATCAAATTTTGACATTTATTCTTCTTTAGAATGGGAAAAATATATCAACTTATTTTTAGAAGATAAAAATGTTAAAATTGCTTTTGGTGGTTATTTAGAAAAAAGGAATATTTACGATAGAAGTAAATATTTTAAATGTTTGGCAGAGAATAAGAGAAGAAATATTCACTTAGGAATCGATTTTTGGTGTAAAGAAGGAACAAAAGTATTGGCTGTTTTAGATGGAGAAATTCATAGCTTTAAAAACAATAATCACTATGGTGATTATGGACCAACAATTATTTTAAAGCATAAAATAAAAGAAGAGGTTTTTTATACTTTATATGGGCATTTATCCTTATTATCAATAGAAAACTTAAAGGTTGGTGATTTCATTTTAAAAGGGAGTGTAATTGGTTATTTGGGTAATTCTTTAATAAATGGAGATTATGCACCACATTTACATTTTCAAATAATTAAAGATTTAGAAAATAATTATGGAGATTACCCTGGAGTTTCATCCGAAGAAAATATAGAATTCTATAGTAGAAATTGTCCTAACCCAAATTTATTATTAAAATTACCAATTTAAATGATAAGTTTTTTATTAATATTTTATCGAGTTATTTTCTGCAGTATTTCAAGAAAAATTAACGATAAACTAATGTCAACAGCAGAAATACTGGTTTTTACTAATAGTGTTTTAGATTAAATAAAAAAGCTGATTAGTCGTTAACTTCATCAATAGATTTTAAAATAATTTTACAACCCTCTATAATTTCTTCATTGGAAATTGTGAGTGGAGGAGTAATCCTCATCGCTCTTCCCTCAAATAATAAGAAAAACAGAATTAATCCGTTTTCTAAACATTTATGAATCACTTTGGCAGCCAATTCAGGTGTTTCTAAAAGTGCTGTTAACATTAAGCCTTTTCCTCTAATTTCTACTATTGAGGAATGAATTAAATGTTTTCTTATTAATTTTTCTTTCTTTAAAGTGAATGAAATTAAATTTTTAGTTGTAATTTCTTTAATAGTCGCAACCCCAGCTGCAGATATAACAGGGTGCCCTGCAAACGTAGAAATATGACCTAATGTAGGATTTTCTTTTAATAAACTCATGTTTTCAAATGATGAAATAAAAGCACCAATTGGCATTCCACCACCTAAACCTTTCCCCGTAATTATAATATCTGGGAGAACTTTATAGTTCTCAAACCCCCAAAAAGTACCTGTCCTTCCAATACCCGTTTGTATTTCATCTAAAATTAATAAAGCTCCTACTTCTAAACAGCGTTGCTTTACTTTTAATAAAAATTCATTTTTCGATTCTATAAAACCAGCACCACCTTGTATTGTTTCTAATATTACGGCTGCAGTTTTAGTTGTAATTTTGGGAAGTTCATTTGCATTATTAAAGGAAATAAATTTTGTACCAGGGATTAAAGGTCTAAAAGCTGAATTTTGCTTTTCAACACCGGAAACACTCATGGATCCCATTGTATTTCCATGATATGAGTTTTTAGCCGCTATTATTTCCCATCTACCTGTAACTCTTTTTGCTAATTTTAATGCGCCCTCTGTAGCTTCTGTACCAGAATTAGTAATGTAAACAGCATCTAGGTTTTTGGGTGAATTTTTCACTAATAATTTACATAATTCAACTTGTGGTCGCTGAATGAACTCACCGTAAACCATTACATGTGCATATGAATCTAGTTGATTTTTAATAGCTGCCGTAACTTCTGGATTATTATGGCCTACACTATTTGCAGAAACACCAGCCACAAAGTCTAAATATTTTTTACCAGAAGTATCATAGATGTAACTTCCTTTTGCTTTTGAAATTTCAATAGCAAGAGGATGAGAAGTGGTTTGTGCTTGATATTTAAGGAAATCTTTTTTCAAGATAATTGTTTTTTATAGAAAATAGCCTGCTTTCTTAAATTTGGAACTATTTTAAGTTTTATCATTTTTAATAAAAATATCTTCCTTTTTTTTAGGTTGCTCATCTTCTCGCCAAATAAAACCTTTTAATTGTCTCACATCATCAGGTAGTTGAGTTGGCGGATAAGTATTGCCATCAGATTTCTTTAAATACTTAATTGTTTCTATTTGCCCATTGTCTAAGGTAAATTCTATATTACTCGAAATTTCTTTCGTAATTGTTTCTAAAACCTGCGTTTCTTCATTTCTATTGAAGTAAACGGATTCTGCATTTCCTTTTACTGTAAGAAATTGAAGTTTATTATTTTTAAATTTCCCAAACATGTTTCTACCTCGTATTTGATTAAAATCCTTATTAGAAACAGTATCTTTTGTAATAATAAATGAATTATTTAACACTTTTAAAGAATCTAATTTTTCCGTTTCCACATTAGAGATTAAATGAATTGTATCCCCAGTTATTTGATTTTGTTCTGACCAAATAATTGGGTTTTTAAACATTTTAGTCAAACCATTAGTTTGATTTGTGTGAATAGAGTCACATTTTCCTTGTAAGTCGGATTTAAAAATTTTAACATTATTAAACGTTCTAACAATTCTCTTCTTGGGTTTACCTGTTATCAATATAGTATCACCGTGAATAAACATAGAGTCTTTTTCTACAATTGAAATAGCAACTGCTTTTTTAACCATAAAAAGTGAATCTTTTAATTCAAAAATTTCTGCGTAGTTTCCTTTCGTGATAAAATTCTGAATAGTATCAATAACCTGAATATTATTGGTTGCAGAAGCAAAACCTTTCTTTTTATCATAATATAAGCTATCTCCCTCAACGGTTCTCTCCTTTAAATAGAGTTTTGCTTTTTTTACAAAGTGAGAGATATCTGTTTTTGTATTATAAAACCCTCTTTCACAATATAATTTATTCTGGTTTTCAGTATTTGTAATTGTAGTAGGTCCGTATAAATAAGTAAGTCCTGAATTTGTGTAATAATCTAAATGATTCGATGCTAAATGGTGTTCGGGATTTATAACTGTAACTTTCGTGGTTGCTGTAAATTTTTTAGTTTCTAAATAGAAGTTCCCATTTTTACTTTTTAGAGTATTTGTTGAGTCTTTTATCGTTCCATAACTTTTGTAATATAATTTTTGATTTAATCGATCAAAATGCAGTGTATCCGCAGTTAAAGTCATAGTTGGGTCTTTTAAAACCACATTTCCCCAAGATAACGCCTGTTTCGAATTTGCATCATAATCGGTATAATTACTTGTCTGTGTAATTGTATCTCCCTGCTGAATATGAACATTTCCAATAGCTTTAAAGAAGTTTTTTTCTTTGTAAAATAATGCTTGTTGACTTGTTAAAATGATTCCATCGTGAATCATCTTTACATTACCAATTAGTATACTAGCCCCAGGATATTTCTTTTCATTGGCTTCTTGAATTTCAGCTTCATAATTTATTTTTTTTGTTTGTGAATAAACAAATGAATAGATTAATAGAAAAAACAAAAATAATATATTTTTCAAAATGATGTATTTGTAGCAAAAATAATGAAAAGAATATAGCAACCTATTAAAGAAAAGTGAAATTTAACTTTTATGCATGTTACGAAATTTTGTAAAATGATTTTTCTAACTTTTGTATCCTTTGGAAATTAAATATTGTTTTTTGTAATACTCTAATCAATTAAATAATCTATTATAAATGGTTTATAATTAATTATGAGTTTTTCTATTTTTTAATATTATCGATAATGATTATTACGATTTAAATAACCATAAATCTGAAATAACTTAATATCATGTCAATCCATAAAAAGTCAATAATTTTTAACGCATTATAAACATATTTAGAAATAACTTCATTTCCTTCAAAGTGTTTTTTTATTAGCTGTAGTCATAAAACACACTTTTTATTATCAATATTATTGTAACTTCTTGTAGTTTTGTGCAAAAATTAGAACTTAATGAAATCTCCCTTTTATTTATCGAAAAAAGAAATGCAATCTTATGGATATAAAATTGTTGATACTATTGTAGACCATTATACAGATGAGGAAAGCAAAAAACCTGTTATGAAGGCTTCTAGAGAGGAAATGGATTCAATATTTTTGAGTGAAGCACCAGATAATGCTACCCCTGCAGATGAAGTTTTAGATTTTGTTACAAAAAATGTATTACCGAACAGTAATATATCATCACATCCTAAATCTTTTTCATTTGTACCCGGGCCAAGTAATTTTGTTAGCACAATGGCAGATTCTTTAGCTACAGGATTTAATATTTTTTCTGGCGGATGGATTGTTTCTCCTGCAGCCGCAGAATTAGAAATTGTTACTTTAAATTGGTTATTAAAAATGTTTAATTTTCCCGTAACAAAAGGGGGAGGTATTTTTACAAGTGGTGGTTCAATGGCAAATTTAACCGCTTTAGTTACTGCAAGAAGAATAAAGTGTGGGTCTGATTTCTCTGATGCAGTTATTTATTTATCAGATCAAGCACATTCTTCAAATATTAAAGCAATTAGAGTTATAGGTTTTAAAGAAGAACAGGTAAAAATAATACCCACAGATTTAGAGTTTAAGTTCAGTATAAATAAACTGAAAAACGAAATAGCAAGAGATAGATTAAAAGGCAAGAAACCGTTTTGCATAATAGCTTCTGCCGGAACAACAAATACAGGAACTGTAGACCCGCTAGATATATTAGCAGATATATGTGAAAAAGAAAACCTTTGGTTTCATATAGATGCTGCTTACGGAGGGGCTTCCATCTTATCCAAAAAAGGAAGTAAAATTTTACGTGGTATTGAGCGAGCTGATTCTTTAACTGTAGATCCTCATAAATGGTTTTTTCAACCTTATGAAATTGGTTGTTTGTTGGTAAAAGATGCTTCTTGGTTGAGTAATACTTTTAGTGAAAAGCCGGAGTATTTAAGGGATATAGAAGGTAATAAATCTGAAATTAATTTTTATGACTATGGTATTCAATTAACAAGAAGGTTTAGAGCCTTAAAATTCTATATGTCTATAAAAACCTATGGATTAAATGCTTTTAAAAAGGCGATTACTTATAATATAAATTTAGCAGAAGAAACAGAGGATATTCTTAGAAAAAGTAAAAACTGGGAAATTGTTTCTCCAGCAACATTAGCAATAATTAATTTTAGATTTAATCCTCTAGATAAAAATTTAACTGAAAAAGAATTGGATAAATTAAATCAAGAAATTTCTTCAAGAGTGGTAGCGTCTAAAGAAGCTCTTTTGGTAACCACTATATTGCAAAACCAAGTAGTTATTAGAATGTGTTTAATCAATCCGAAGACAACTTTAAAACATGTTAAAGATACTCTCGATCAATGTGAGGAATTTGCTAAAGAGATTTTTTTAGAGATGGAAAAGTAGTTTTAAAATTACAATCAAACATACGTTATCATGATGATATGCGTTAACTCAAAAATAACTACTTAAATATAGCAACCATTAAGATTGCTGAGGATATTTGTTATTTGCAAAAACCTTTTATATATATATTGATGAAAGTATAAAATCAATAAATTATATTTAGTTAAAAAACTTATATAGGTTGTGTACTTAAAAAAAAAGCATCTTTCAAAATGAAAGATGCTTTTTTTTTATGAATTATATATGATTATCTCACAATTGTTTGTTTTCTATCAGGTCCAACAGACACAATAGCCACCTCAACTCCGGTTTCTTTTTCGATAAAAGCAACATAGTCTAGTAAATTTTGAGGCAATTGACCAGCTGAAGTCATTTGTGTTAAATCATCTTCCCATCCTTTAAACTCAGAATAATTAACAGAAACGTTTTCTGGTTCAATGTTGTAAGGTAAGTGACTAATTTTTTTCCCTTTATAATTATAAGAAGTACAAACTTTTAAAGTATCAAATCCAGATAAAACGTCACCTTTCATCATCATTAGTTTTGTAACTCCATTTACATCTACAGCATATTTTAATGCCACGAGATCTAACCAACCACAGCGTCTCGCTCTTCCTGTTGTTGCCCCAAATTCATGACCAATCCTAGCCATATCTTCACCATCTTTATCAAATAATTCAGTAGGAAAAGGTCCTGAACCAACACGAGTTGTATAAGCTTTAAATATTCCAAAAACTTCACCAATTCTATTGGGAGCAACTCCTAAACCTGTACACGCCCCAGCGGCTGTGGTATTCGAGGATGTTACAAAAGGATAGGTGCCAAAATCAATATCTAACAAAGAACCTTGAGCTCCTTCTGCTAAGATTGTTTTTTTATCTTTTATTGCTTGATTTAAAAACTCCTCACTATCAATAAAAGCTAAGGTCCTTAATTTGTCAATCCCTCTGCAAAACTCTGCCTCTAATTCTTGTAAATCATATTCAATCTGAACATCGAAGAATTTTAACATTTTAATATGCTTTGCTGTTAAGGCGTCATACTTTTCTTTCCAGTTTTCTAATTCTAGATCTCCAACTCTCATTCCGTTTCGTCCAGTCTTATCCATATAAGTTGGACCAATTCCTTTTAATGTGGAGCCAATTTTAGCTTTTCCTTTAGACGTTTCTGATGCAGCATCCAAAAGCCTATGTGTTGGCAAGATTAAATGAGCTTTTCTAGAAATTAATAATTTAGATGTATAGTCTATATCGTGTTTATCAAGATTTTCTAATTCCTTTTGAAAAATAACAGGGTCTATTACAACTCCATTTCCAACAACATTCAAGGCTGTTTTATGGAAAATTCCGGATGGAATTGTATGCAATACGTGCTTATGCCCATCAAAAATTAAAGTATGTCCTGCGTTTGGTCCTCCTTGAAAACGTGCAATAATATCATAGTTTTTAGTAAGTACATCGACAATCTTACCTTTTCCTTCATCTCCCCATTGTAATCCCAGTAATAAATCTACAGCCATTATAGTTTGTTAATTAGTTGTTTTGTTGTTGTATTTTGTTTAAGATTTGTTCTTTTTTGTACCATAAAAATAAAGTGAGTGATTCTGTATTTCGATATCGAAAACTTCTTCTATTGTTTTTTTTATGATTTGTATTCTTGGATCACAAAACTCTTTTACTTCTCCAGAATCAGTAAAAATAACATGGTCGTGATTTTTATCAAAATAACTTTTCTCATATCTAGCCATAGACTGTCCATCAAACTGATGTTTTCTGACCAAACCACAATCTAAAAGTAATTCTATGGTATTGTAAAGTGTAGCTCTGCTCACTCTGTAGTTTTTGTTTTTCATTTTAATATATAAAGATTCTATATCAAAATGTTCATCAGCTGTATATATTTCTTGCAGTATAGCATACCGCTCTGGAGTTTTTCTATGCTTTTTTTCTCCCAAATATGAAGTGAAAACTTTTTTTACTATTTCTTGATTTTCCAGAGAATTGCTCATATGAGAATAATTTTTTTAAAAGACAAATTTACAGTTATTTCTCAATAAAAAATACTTTTAGTCAAAGGATATTTACAAAGTATTAACACGCTCTACTTTTTTAATTCCTTCTATTTTTATTAGCTTTTTGATTAATTTATCTAATTGTGCACTATTTTTAACACTTAAAGAGAGGTTTCCATTAAACATGCCCTCGTTTCCTTTAATATTTATACTGTTGATAAAAACATCCATATTGTTGGAAATAATACGAGTTACCTCATTTGCCATTCCTTTATTGTCTACTCCTGATATTTCAAGAATTACTTTAAAATCTTGTTTTGTTGAGTCTATCCATTTAGCCTGCATAATTCTATATGCATAGTTAGATTGCAATGAGATAGAATTTGGGCAGTTCATTTTATGAACTTTTATGCCTTCATTAATTGTTAAGAAACCAAAAACTTTATCTCCAGCTATGGGATTACAGCATTTAGAAAGTTTATATTCTAACTTTTGCTCTTCTTTTGTAAAAACTAAGGCATCATAATTTTCAGTTACTTCAGAGACCTCTTCATGCTCTTTTTCTGATGTATTTCTCCTTATTTTTGTTTTAAAGAAGTTCAAAATTTTGCTATTTCTTTGAGATACGAAAGCTTTTAATTGAGTGTTATCTATTGCTCCATTACCAATTCTAAAAAATAAATCAAAACTAGTTTTAAGTTTAAAAAAATTGACTAATTGATTTACAGATTTTTCATTGAAATTAATTTTTAAATGACGTAATTTCCTCGTCAAAATAGCCTTTCCTTCTGCAGCAATCGCTTTTTCTTCTTCATTTAGTGCCGCTCTAATTTTGGCTTTAGCTCTTGCCGTAATAACAAAGTCCAACCAACGAGAATTTGGTTTGTTATTAGTTGTTGTAATTACCTCAATTTGGTCTCCACTTTTTAGTTGATGACTTAATGGCATTAACTTTCCATTTACTTTTGCACCTCTACATTTTAAGCCAACATCTGTATGTATCGAAAAAGCAAAATCTAAAGCAGTTGCATTTTTGGGAAGTGATTTTAAATCTCCTTTTGGTGTAAAAACATAAATTTCTTTTGAGTATAAATTTAATTTGAAATTTTCTACAAAATCTACAGCATTTAAATTTTGGGTTTCTAACGTTTCTTTCAACTTATTTAACCAACCCTCTAGACCACTATCTTTGGCTTCTCCTTCTTTATATTTAAAATGTGCTGCATATCCTTTTTCTGCAATTTCATTCATTCTACTCGAACGAATTTGCACTTCTACCCATTTAGAATCTGGTCCAACAACTGTGATATGCAAGGCCTCATAACCTGTAGACTTTGGTTGAGAAATCCAATCTCTTAAACGTGTGGGGTTTGGTTTGAAATAATCGGTAACAATTGTGTATATTTTCCAAGCATCAAACTTGTCGTCGTTAGAATTAGGATTATAAATAATTCTAATTGCATATTTATCATAGACTTCATCAAAAGTTACATTTTGATTAATCATTTTTTTTCGAATGGAATAAATGGATTTAAAACGTCCTTTTATTTCGTAATCAAAGTTTTCTTTATCTAAACCTGCCTTTAGAGTTTCTTCGAATCGGTTTAAATAACTTTGCTGATCTTCTTTGCTTTCTTTTATTTTATTTAAAATTCCTTCATACGATTCTGGTTCGGTATATTTTAAACCTAGGTCTTCTAACTCAGTTTTAAGGTTGTATAAACCTAACCTGTGGGCCAAAGGTGCATAAATATATAATGTTTCTGAAGCTATTTTAACTTGTTTATGAGCAGGCATTGAATCCATAGTTTGCATATTATGGAGTCTGTCTGCAATTTTTATCAATATAACTCTAACATCATCATTTAGTGTTAAGAGCATCTTTCTGAAATTTTCTGCCTGTATAGAAGCATCTTGCTCCTTATTTAACCGAGATATTTTAGTTAGTCCGTTTACAATTCTTGCAATGGTTTCACCAAAAAGATGTTCCATGTCTTCTGTGGTATATTCTGTGTCTTCTACAACATCATGCAAGAGGGCCGCGGCAATGGAAACCGCATCTAAACCAATTTCATAAGCAACAATTTTTGCGACTGCAATTGGATGATAAATATAGGGTTCTCCTGATCTTCTCCGTTGTTTGGAATGTGCATCTACAGCAATATCAAAAGCTTTTCTAATGAGGTTTTTATCTGTCTTAGATAAAACTTCATAAGTTCCTTTTAGCAAATTTTTGTATCGTTTTGCTATTTCTTTGTTTTCTTCTTCTATTGTTGCTGTATATTCCAAACTTAGGTTGCAAATTAAGTTATAAACTTATAAGTGAATTTAGGAATAAGAATTATAAGAAACAAGAAATTAAGATTCTAAATTATTAATTCTTTGTAATAAAGTAGGATGTGAATAATTCATAAAAACAAAAGCAGGATGAGGCGTTAAATTAGTCAAACTATTTTTAGATAATTTTTTTAGTGAGTTAACTAAAGCTCTTGCTTCAAAAGTTTCCTTTGCAAAATTATCTGCCTGATACTCGAATTTCCTAGAAATATAATTCATAAATAATCCAGTAACTTCTGAAATTGGAGAATACAAAACTCCAAAGGCAACTAAACCAATATGAAAACTTGGTATAGAAACTCCTAAAGCTTCTGAGAGAGCATTAGAGTTGACAAATAATGATAATATATATAGGGTCAACCCAGTAATTAATATCGATGAAATTAAGTTAAAAATAGTATGTTTTCTCTTATAGTGACCAACTTCATGTGCTAAAACAGCTACAATTTCTTCAACTTCTAAATCGTTAATTAAAGTATCGTATAAAGTGATTCTTTTTTGAGAACCAAAGCCAGAAAAATACGCATTTGCTTTTGTAGAGCGCTTAGAGCCATCAATTACAAAAATATTATTAATAGTAAATCCTACATTTTTTGCATATTTTTCGATGGCTGATTTTAATTCCCCATCTTCTAATGGACTCTGTTTATTAAACAAAGGAACTATCAATTTAGCATAAAACATATTCATAAACAAAGAAAATACTGCTAATGATACCCAAGCATATATCCAGAAATTTTTACCTGTTAATTGATAAAACCATACAAACAAAGATAAAATTCCAATACCTAATAAAAGACTTATTACTAATCCCTTAATCTTGTCTAACCAAAATATTTTTTTTGTTGATTTATTAAAACCGAATTTTTCTTCAATTACAAATGTGCTATAGTATGAGATAGGAGTAGAGACTATTTCTGAACCTAAAATAATAACCCCAAAGAAAATTAAAGCTACTAAAATAGGATTTTCAGTAAACGTTCTAGCAAAACGATCTAAATATTTAAATCCGTCTAATAAAAAGAAAACTAAAGTTATACCGGTCGTTACAAATGAGGTTATGTTAGAAAACTTAGCATTTGTCTTTTTATAAGATTGAGATTTTTTGTATTCATTGGCATCATAAACATCCTTTAACTTGTTAGGTATTTCGTCATCAAAATGTTGCTCGTTTAATGTGTCTAAAATTTTATCAGCAATAAAACTTATGATTAAAATTGCAATAATAATATAGAATAAAATTGTTGAATTCATTTGTTTACGGGGGTGTTCATTAATTTATTAAGAAATCGTTTTTGTGTTTTTTATTGGGTGATAACCAAATTATATAAAAGCTAACTATTTCTCACCTTTCTTACTGGCAAATATAGCAGCGCCAATAATACCAGCATTGTTCTTAAATTTAGCGACTTCTATAGGAACATCTACTGTTAAGTGATTTTTAAATTCATTGTATTTTTTACTAATTCCTCCACCTAAAATATACATTGTTGGTGTATGTAAAATTTTAACATGTCTTAAAAATATATCCAATCTTTTTGCCCATTCTTCTAACGATAAATTTTCTCTTTTTCTTGTAGAATCTGCAGCGAATTTTTCTATTATCTCTCCGTTCGTGTGGTAAATATGTCCTAATTCTAAATTCGGAATTAATTTACCATCATAAAAAAGACCAGAGCCAATTCCTGTACCCAACGTAATAACAATAACCTTTCCTTTTACCTCTTTTCCGGCACCTAAGTTTATTTCTGCAATACCTGCCAAATCAGCATCATTACTAATATAAAAAGGATTTTCCTCACATTCCTTTTCAAAAATTTCATTTACTTTTACACCTAGCCACTCTTTACTTAAATTACCATGATGTTTACATTGTCCATCCACAATAATCGTAGGAAAACAACAACCAACAGCTCCTTTCCAATCAAAATATTTTATCATTTCTTTTACAACTTTTGACACAGCATTTGGTGTTGCGGGTTTTGGAGTTTTAATTCTATGTCTTTCCGTAAGTAATTCCCCGTTCTCTGTGTTTACGATTGCAGCTTTAATTCCTGATCCTCCAATGTCGATTCCTAATATTTTCATTTTTTATTTTTTGAATTTCCTTTGCCTTTTTGCTTCAAATAAAATGATGGCAGCGGAAACAGAAACATTCATCGAATCTATTTGTCCTTGCATAGGAATATTTACGTTTTGGTTCGCAGCTTCTCGCCAAATATCCGTTAAACCTGTTGCCTCTGTGCCAACAACGATAGCTGAACTCTCCATGTAATTTTCTTTATAATATTCATTTGAATTTTGCAAGGTTGCTGCGTATATACTAATATTATTTTTTTGCAGAAAAGCAATTATTTCTTCGGACGTTCCTGTTGCAATTTGATTTGTAAAAATACAGCCAATACTTGATCTAATAATGTTTGAATTGTATAAATCACTTTTAGGGTTTGCTATTAATACTGCGTCTACATTCGCTGCATCTGCAGTTCTTAACAATGCACCAATATTTCCTGGTTTTTCTAAACCTTCAGCAATTAAAAGCAATGGTTTTTTAGAGTTAAATTTAATATTTTCTAAAGAATTATTTTTTGCTTTTGTAACGGCTATAATTCCCTCTGTAGAACCTCTGTAAGCCAATTTATGATAAACTTCTTTAGAAATTTCTATTCTATTTACGTTGGCGTTAAAAAGATGTAATACTTTATCTTCTGAGATTAAATTCGGAAAAAATAAAATGGTATCAAACTTATAACCAGCAGATATAGCTAGGGTAATTTCTCGTTTTCCTTCAATAATAAATAAGCCTTGTTTTTTTCTTTCACGAGCCTTTTCTTGCAGTTTTAACAAGTTTTTAATGTACGAATTTTGAATGCTGTTGATTTCTTTCATTTATAGCAAATATAACTATTTGTGGGTATCGATAAAAAGTAAATTATGACAATGTTTTACGGTTAAATAGACGAATCAATTTGTAAAGAAAATATACATCGAATCATTTAAATTTTAGATAAAGTTTCAAAATAACTTATAAATAAATCCACAACATAATTGTAAGACTGCAAGCCTTTGTCTTGTTTATTTGCTTTTAAATAAGCATTATACCCTTTTTTTACAATAGGTTCAAAAGGGTTTTTATATGCTCGCCAAAACTGATAACTAGCATTAAAATCTTTATAAATTCCTGAATTTATAGTTTTCCAAAGTTCCTTCGATAAATTTTTATCACGTTCTCGTAACTCAGAAATGCAATATCCAAAAGCCATCCTATAACTTGCATATTTAAAATAAATATTATCATTATAGTTAGCAGCTAAAAAACCAATAAAATTTGCTTCATTTTCTGCAGCAAACCCAATTTGATGTGCCATTTCATGGCAGGTAGTTGTTGGGTAACTTGTTTTAGGAATTTTACTATTCACATGCGCTTCACCAGTTAATGGATTTAAATACCCACCAGTTCCATTATAAGTTTGCAACAAACTCATTAAAGAGCTTTTTATTGATGGATATTGATATTTTAACTGAGGAAAATCTTCAGATAAATGATCATAGCCTGAGAGTGCAATATTATACATTTCTTTGTCTGAATATGGATTTTCGACTTTTAAAGTATCGTTTTTTGTGATTTCAAATTGATAGTGATTCAAGTTTTTAATAATGTGTTGAGTAATTTTTTTAAGCTTTAATGTTGTATATTCTTGTTTTTGATAGTTTAAGTTTTTAGACAAAGGTTCTCTGTAGTAATTTAAGCCCCAAAATAGATAAAAGCAAAAATAAATAACAGAAAATATTGCAGTGAAATGAATGATTTTAGGAATAAAATTTTTGAATCTAGTTTTTATTAATCGAAACAAAAAACGAATAAATATAAATAGACCAAAAAATAATAATAAATCCCCAATAGAAAAGGGAATCCATCCTAAAAGGATTCTAAAAAAGGACGAAATAATTGGGTAAATACCGTTTGAATAATAATGCTCAATAAATGACGGATTTTTCGCAACCAATTTCATTAATAGCATTTGTATTGGTAGAAAAATTGTTAAAAGTAAATGAGCCTTATTCCATTTCATGAAGGTAAAAATAATGTTTCATTTTGGAAATTAAGGAGTTATTAACATATTAATAACAAAACTTATTCATTTTTGTGAACAAAGAAAATTGTGCTTCAAAGTACAATTTCACAGGTAAAAAAAGTACATTTGTTATCATGGAAAAAGCGACGCCTGTTTCAGGAAAAAAAATAGATAAATCAAGGCTCATTAATCTTGAAAAAGGAAAGATTCCACCTCAAGCGGTGGAATTGGAGGAGGCAGTGTTAGGTGCCATGATGATTGATAAGAAAGGAATTGATGATGTTATCGATGTCTTAAGTTCTGATGCTTTCTATGATCAGAAACACCAAGAAATTTATGCAGCAATTTATGAATTGTTCCAAAACTCTGAACCTATAGACCTATTAACAGTATCAAACTTGTTAAAAAAGAATGGAAAGTTAGAGTTTGTGGGTGGCGATTTTTCTTTAATTCGATTAACTCAAAAAGTAGCCTCTTCGGCCCATATTGAGTTTCATGCCAGAATAATTTTACAGAAATATATTCAACGTAAACTAATCTCAATTTCCTCAGAAATTATAGAAAATGCTTATGATGAAAGTTCGGATGTTTTTGAGTTATTAGATGATGCCGAAGCAAAACTTTTTGAGGTTACCCAAGGGAATTTAAAGAAAAGTTCAGAAGCTGCAGGTTCACTTGTAAAGCAAGCATTAAAAAAGATTCAGGAGATTGGTAATTCCGAGGGAATGTCTGGTTTAGAAACAGGTTTTACGAAATTAGATGCCTTAACTTCTGGATGGCAATCTTCAGATTTAGTAATTATAGCTGCGCGTCCTGGTATGGGGAAAACGGCGTTTGTTATTTCCATGGCAAAAAACATGGCTATCGATTTTGGTCATGGAGTTGCGGTATTCTCTCTAGAGATGTCATCTGTACAATTAATCACACGTATGATTTCTTCAGAAACAGGCCTAACATCAGAAAAATTAAGAAAAGGAAATCTAGAAGCACACGAATGGGAACAACTAAATGTAAAAGTTAAAAAATTATCTGATGCACCTATTTTTATTGATGATACACCATCACTTTCTGTTTTTGATTTACGAGCAAAAGCTCGAAGGTTGGTATCCCAGCATAATGTTAAAATTCTTGTAATTGATTATTTACAATTAATGACAGCAGGGGGAAAAGCAGGGGGAAATCGTGAACAAGAAATTTCTATGATTTCTAGAAATTTAAAAGCATTAGCAAAAGAATTAGAAGTTCCTGTAATCGCACTTTCTCAATTATCTCGTGCTGTAGAAACGCGTGGAGGATCAAAAAGACCTTTACTTTCTGATTTACGTGAATCTGGTGCAATTGAGCAAGATGCAGATATTGTGTCCTTTATTTTCAGGCCAGAATATTATGGAATGACAGAATGGGATGATGATGAGCACTCACCGTGTGAAGGGCAAGGAGAATTTATTGTTGCAAAACACAGAAATGGAGGTTTAGATAATATTCGTTTGAAATTTACAGGCCATTTAGCAAAATTCTCAGATTTGGAGGAAGGTTTTAGTTCAGAGTTCCAATCTTCAATGAATGCAGATTTTCCAGAAGACGTTTTTCCGGATCAGAGAATTGAACCAAAAGATGCTTTTGGCGATGATGTTCCTTTTTAAAAATTATAAAAATGTAAAAATGCACAATTGCTTCAGGGTAATCGTGTATTTTATTTTTAAAATGAAAAAAATTTCAGCAATACTTACGTTTCTTCTACTATCTAAATCAGTTTGTGCATCTTTTATATATGTACCAATGAATCATGATAATCAAAGAAATCATTTAAAAGCTTACGGAATTGTCTTTTTTTCACTAGAAACAGGCTTAAAATCGAAATGGTTATTAAATTATGATGGAGGTGCTTTTTTAATAGAAAACAACAAAATTGTAGAAAACGAGTGCAAAATACGTGGCGTTTCTTATCAAGTAATTTCTGATGCAAAAGCGCAGATTATATTACAAGAAATTTCTTCTCCATCTTCTAATCAAGATGCTGTAACTTTAGAAAAAGGTCCAAAAATAGCCGTGTACTCTCCAAAAGATAAAATGCCTTGGGATGATGCTGTAACTATGGTTTTAACTTATGCAGAAATACCTTTTGATGTTATCTATGACAAAGATGTTCTAGCAGATAAGCTGCTTATATACGAGTGGTTACATTTGCATCACGAAGATTTTACAGGACAATATGGACGTTTTTATGGTTCTTTTCGAACTGCACCTTGGTATATTAAAGGGAAACAAAGAGCAGAAAAATTGGCAGCTGAATTAGATTACTCTAAAGTATCACAAGAAAAACTAGCGGTTGCCAAAAAAATAAGAGATTTTGTAATTGGTGGAGGATTTATGTTTGCCATGTGTTCTGCAACAGATAGTTTTGATATTGCTTTGTCTGCAGACGGTGTTGATATTGCTGAAGCTATGTTCGATGGAGATGCATCTGAACCTAATTATCAATCTAAAATTAATTACAATAAAACATTTGCATTTAAAGATTTTCAGTTAGTTAGAAACCCAACTACATATGAATTTTCTACGATTGATATGACTCGTAAACGGAAAATTAAAAAAACATTAGATTACTTTTCTTTAGTAGAGTTTTCGGCAAAATGGGATCCTGTACCCACGATGTTAACTCAAAACCATACAACTCTAGTTAAAGGATTTATGGGACAGACAACTTCTTTTAATAGAAATAATGTAAAAACAAATGTATTGGTTTTAGGTGAAAACAAAACAAATAGAGAAGCACGTTATATACATGGGACAAAAGGAAAAGGAATGTTTACCTTTTACGGCGGTCATGATCCTGAAGATTATCAGCATCGAGTCGGAGATCCTAAAACCGAATTAGATTTGCATCCAACATCGCCAGGCTATCGTTTAATTTTGAATAATGTTTTGTTTCCTGCGGCTAAAAAGAAAAAGCAAAAAACCTAGATTTGTTCGCTTAAATATGTGTTTTTAATCTGTATAGAACGTTGATGAAATCAAAAAATACTTACTAAGATCTACGAAAAAAGTGAATCTTTTAATAATACATCTTATACAATTGTTAATAACCCCGTTTTTTGATCAGAAATAATCTTGTTAGTTGGAACTAAAAAAATTACTTTTGTCATTAAATCAAAATAACAAAATGCCAACAACACAACAATTACAAGATTTTACACAACAGGTTCGTAGAGATATATTACGTATGGTACATAAAGTAAATTCAGGTCACCCAGGAGGTTCTTTAGGGTGTGCAGAATTTATTACATGCTTGTATCAAGAAGTAATGGAGTATTCTACTAAATTTAATATGGATGGTAACAATGAAGATTTATTCTTTCTTTCTAACGGACATATTTCTCCCGTATTTTACAGTGTATTGGCTCACAGCGGGTTTTTTCCGGTAGAAGAGTTAAACACATTTAGATTATTAAACTCTCGTTTACAAGGACATCCAACTACACATGAAGGTTTACCTGGTGTAAGAATGGCTTCTGGATCTTTAGGTCAAGGAATGTCAGTTGCTATTGGAGCTGCACAGGCTAAAAAATTAAATGGAGACGATAAAATAATATATACTTTACATGGTGATGGTGAATTACAAGAAGGACAAAACTGGGAGGCAATTATGTATGCATCAGCAAAAAAAGTTGATAATATTATTTGTACAATCGATTTAAATGAAAAGCAAATAGACGGCACCACTGATGAAGTTTTAGCAATGGGAAACATTAAAGCAAAATTTGAAGCTTTTGATTGGAATGTTTTAGAGGTGAAAAAAGGAAATGATGTTGATGCAATTTTAGCCGGTTTAGCGGAGGCAAAATCGCTAACAGGAAAAGGAAATCCAGTTTGTATTTTATTATATACAGAAATGGGTAATGGAGTTGATTTTATGATGCATACACATGCATGGCATGGTAAAGCTCCTAATGATGAGCAGCTAGAAATTGCTTTATCTCAAAACCCAGAAACTTTAGGTGATTATTAGAAAATTGTATTAGATTTTTAAAAAATTAAAATATTAAAGAGTTTTTCATGTTTATGAAAAACTCTTTTTTTATACTTTTATTTAGAATTCGAATGCAATAATACCTTTATCTTTACTATACAGAACTAAAATAAAAATTATAGAATTACTTTAAATCATTTAATCTGTTCAATATTTTATGAAAATAGGAATTGTTTGTTATCCAACATTTGGAGGAAGTGGAGTAGTAGCTACAGAATTAGGAATGGCATTGGCAGATAAAGGTCATGAAATACACTTTATTACTTACAATCAACCTGTCCGTCTAGATTTTTTATCACATCACTTACATTTTCATCAAGTAGTTGTAGAAGAGTATCCACTTTTTGAATATCAGCCTTATGAGTTGGCTTTATCAAGTAAAATAGTTGAAATTGTAGAGAAACATCAATTAGAAGTTTTACATGTACATTATGCAATTCCTCATGCATATGCAGCTTATATGGCAAAGCAAATGCTAAAAGAAAAGGGTCTTTCCGTAAAAGTAGTTACTACTTTGCATGGCACAGACATTACTTTGGTAGGTAGTCATCCAACTTATAAAACAGCTGTAGAATTTAGCATTAATAATTCTGATGTGGTAACAGCAGTATCAAATGATTTGAAAAAAACAACTAATAGACTCTTCAAAATAACAAAAGATATCAAGGTCATATATAATTTTATTGATGTGGAAAAGTACGATAATACGCATGACCAAAAGTGTAATAGAATAGCAATTGCAAAACCCAATGAACGTATTTTAACACATATTAGTAATTTTAGACCTGTTAAAAGAGTAGAAGATGTAATTCAGATTTTTTATAAAGTCCAAAAAGAAATTCCGTCTAAAATGCTGTTGATTGGTGAAGGTCCAGATCGCACAAAAGCGGAAAAACTAGTTAATAAATTAAAAATTTCTGATAATGTTTTGTTTTTAGGGAATAGTTCTGAGGTAACAAAAGTACTTTGTTATTCCGATATTTTTTTATTACCATCTCAAACAGAAAGTTTTGGTTTAGCCGCATTAGAGGCTATGGCAGCCAAAACAGCTGTGATTTCTACTAATACTGGAGGATTACCCGAAGTAAACATACACGGGGTTACGGGGTATTTAAGTGATTTGGGAGATGTGAATGACATGGCCAAAAATGCAATTTCTATTTTAAAAGATGATAAAACATTAGAAAATTTTAAAGAGAAAGTAAGAGATCATGCAAAAAGATTTTCACTAGAAAATATTCTTCCAGTTTATGAGAAAATATATAAATCTTGTTATAAAAACTAGGGCAAGAAAATGAAAATTTCAAATTTTTATAAGCTTTTTTTATGTCTAAGATTTAGAATTTTTATTTACCAAAAATAAAATAAAGTAACATCAGCATATAAATATTTTATTTACCTTTCAAATTCTTAATATTTTAAACTTTTTAATGAAAAAATTAGCATTACACTGGAAAATTTTAATAGGAATGATTCTCGGAATTGTTTTTGGGTTTTTAATGAATACCATTGATGGAGGTAAAGAGGTTGTTACGGATTGGGTTAAACCATTTGGAACCATCTTCATAAATTTATTAAAATTGATTGCAGTTCCCTTAATATTAGCCTCTCTAATTAAAGGTATTTCTGATTTAAAAGACATTTCTAAAATTAAAACAATGGGTTTTAGAACCATGGTCATTTATATGCTAACAACCGTTGTTGCAATAGTTATTGGTTTAGGAATTGTAAATGCTGTAAAACCAGGAGTAGGTATGTCAGCAGCAACCATTGAAAAAATAAAGTCTAAATATGAGACCTCTTCTGGTGTAGTAGATAAATTAGCAAAAGCATCTGCACAGAATGAATCTGGTCCTTTACAGGCACTTGTAGATATATTTCCAAGTAATATTTTTAAGTCCTTAGGTAACGCAAGTATGCTTCAAATTATCTTTTTTGCATTATTTGTAGGAATTTCTTTACTATTAATTCCTGAGAAAAAAGCAAAACCCTTAATGGATTTTTTTGACTCATTAAATGAGGTAGTTATGAAAATGGTAGATTTAATTATGCTATTTGCACCATATGCAGTTTTTGCACTACTCGCAAATGTTATAATTGCTTTTGATGATACTGAAATCCTTTTAAAACTTTTAGTCTATGCACTCTGTGTAGTCGCAGGTTTGCTATTAATGATTAGTTTCTATTTAATTTTGGTAAGCATTTATGTGAAAAAATCACCTCTATGGTTTTTGAAAAACATTAGCCCAGCGCAACTACTAGCATTTTCGACAAGCTCGAGTGCTGCAACTTTACCAGTCACTATGGAAAGAGTAGAAGAACATTTAGGTGTGGATAAAGAGGTTTCTGGTTTTGTGTTACCAGTGGGAGCGACTATAAATATGGACGGTACAAGCTTGTACCAAGCAATTGCAGCTGTTTTTATTATGCAGGTTATTTGGCCAGAAGGACTGACTTTTTCTAATCAATTAATAATTGTAGCTACCGCTTTATTGGCGTCTATTGGTTCTGCAGCTGTACCAAGTGCTGGTATGGTCATGTTAGTAATTGTATTAGAATCTATTGGCTTTCCAGAGGAATTATTACCAATTGGTTTGGCTTTAATTTTTGCTGTAGATAGGCCTTTAGATATGATGAGAACAACTGTAAATGTTACAGGCGATGCTACCGTTTCTATGATTATCGCAAAATTTTTAGGCAAATTGCATGAACCTAAACCTAAAGAATGGGATGATAATTATGAAGCCGTAAAATAATGAACATTAAAAATGTCTTTAAAAATAACTAAACCGATAGTTTCTGTAGATTGGTTGCAATCTAATTTAGGTAATGAAAAGCTGATTATTTTAGATTGTACAATGCCTAAAGTATTGGTTAAATCTAATACAGTAATATTTGAGGATAAAAAACAAATTAAAGGCGCTATCTTTTTTGATATTAAAAAGACATTTTCTGATGTAAATGCTTTATACCCGAATACAATTTTATCACCACAAGAGTTTGAAAAAAGATGTCAAAATTTAGGCATATATATCGACAGTACTATTGTTTGTTATGATGATTTAGGAATCTATTCTTCACCAAGAGTTTGGTGGATGTTTAAACTAATGGGTTTTGAGAATATTGTTGTTTTAGATGGAGGTTTTCCAAAATGGGAAGAAAATAAATATCCTGTTGAAAAACATCAAAAAAAAATATTTGTAAAAGGTAATTTCAGAGTTAATTATCAGTTACAAAAAATAAAATATACTGAGGATGTCTTTTCTGCAATAGAAAATGACGGGGTTTTTATTGTAGACGCCCGTTCTAAAGGACGTTTTAACTCAACTGAGCCAGAACCAAGAAATGGTTTAAAAAGAGGTCATATTCCTAATTCTAAAAGTTTGCCATTTTCTGAAATTCTAGATAAAGGAATGTTAAAAACGGAAGATGATTTAAAAGTAATTTTTAGTGAGATTAATCCAGAAAACAAAGAACTTATCTTTACTTGTGGAACGGGAATTACGGCTTCAGTATTAGCTTTGGGTGCAGAAATTTTAGGAATAAAAAAAAATTCTGTGTATGATGGTTCTTGGACGGAGTGGGCGAGCACAGAGAGTTTACCAATAGAAAAATAAGATGAAAATACTAAATTGGACTAGAAGAGAATTTGAAGCATATGTGCTTTTATATGCTGCTCATTGTAATAATTTTGAAACTAAGGAAGAAGAAGAATATATTCTTTCTAAAGTAGATAAAGTAACATTTCATAAAATTCATACAGAAGTCGTTGTCGATTCTGATGAAGATAATTTGAATAAAATTCAGCAATATATTACTGAGAATGAACTAAATCAAGAGGAGAAAGAAACATTATTAAAAGATATAAAAAATGTTCTTTTTGCTGATGGGTCTGTTGATTTAATTGAAAAAAAAGTATTTGGTATATTAAATAAAATTATAAAGTAGTATTTGTCACAAAAAAATAACCTCACTTGTTTGTGAGGTTATTTTGTTTTCTAATTTAAAGTTATAAAATTTATTTTGCTGGCAATATTTTACCAATACATTCGCCAAAACCGATACGAACTTTATCATTTTTGCAATGTGCACGCATAATTATAGTATCATTATCATTTATAAACTTACGTTCTGTACCGTCATTTAATTTAATTGGGTTTTGACCACGCCAAGTTAACTCTAGCATGGAACCATAACTATCTTTTGTTGGGCCAGAAATTGTTCCAGATCCCATTAAATCTCCAGCTTCAACCGGGCAACCATTCACAGTGTGATGAGCTAATTGTTGTGCCATCGTCCAATACATATATTTAAAATTAGAATTGGCAAGTATTTTTTCTTTACCATTTTCTGGTTTAAGACCAACCTGTAAATGAATATCATAACTCCCTTTTCCTTCTTGTTTTAAATATGGTAAAGGTTCATGAACTTGTTTTGGGTTGTCTACTCTAAATGGTTCTAAAGCGTCTAAAGTTACAATCCAAGAGGAAATTGTTGAAGCAAAACTTTTCCCTAAAAAAGGTCCTAAAGGCACATATTCCCAAGCTTGAATATCTCTTGCTGACCAATCATTAAATTGTACTAAACCAAAAATATATTCTTCAGTTTCCTTAATCGGAATTCTATCGCCTAAAACATTGGCATCAGTCGTTATAAAAGCCATTTCTAATTCAAAATCTAATAATTTCGTAGGGCCAAATCCAGGGGTATTGCTTCCCTCTGCAGGTTTTATTTGTCCGTAAGGTCTTTTAATAGGTGTTCCGGAAGGAATAATTGAAGAACTTCTACCGTGATAACCAATAGGGACATGTAACCAATTTGGTAATAAAGCATTTTCAGGATCCCTAAATAAAGAGCCTACATTTGTTGCGTGTTCTTTACTTGCATAGAAATCTGTATAGTCTCCCACAGCGATAGGTAACAACATTTCTACCTCTTCCATTCTAAAGATGATTTTATCTTTATGATTTGCATTGTCTCTTAAGTCACCATTAGTAACGTCAAAAACTTCAGCAATTCTATTTCTAACTAATCGCCAAGTTTTACGTCCATCAGCAATAAAATCATTTAGATTGTCTTGTAAAAAAATATCATCTGTAAGAGGAATCCCCTCAAAATAGCCCAATTGATGAAACGCACCCAGATCTATCGCAAAATCTCCAATTCTACTTCCTATAGTTATGATGTCATCTCTAGTGATAAAAACACCAAAAGGAATATTCTGTATTGGAAAGTCTGAATCTTTAGCCACCTTTAACCAAGATTTTCTGTTAGGATTATTTGCTGTTATGATCATTTTAATTTAATTTATTTTTTATCAAACCTACATAATATTTTTACATTTTAAAATAAAAAAATCACGAAAAATGTATTTTTAACACTACTAAATTCTTAAAAATATAATAAACAATAAAATATACCTAAAACATGTTTTTTACAAAAATGAATTCGTTATTTTTGTCATGTATTAAAAAACAACAACAATGCAGTTAGATAATCAAATTTTTGACCTTATTCAGGAGGAAAGAGAAAGACAATTAAATGGTTTAGAATTAATCGCTTCAGAAAATTTTGTAAGTGATGATGTGATGAGAGCACAAGGTTCTATTTTAACCAATAAATATGCTGAAGGATATCCTGGTAAAAGATATTATGGAGGTTGTGAAATAGTTGATGTTATAGAGCAAATTGCAATAGACAGAGCTAAAGAACTATTTGGTGCTGAATACGTAAATGTGCAACCACATTCTGGTTCTCAAGCCAATACTGCTGTGTTTTTTGCATGTCTAAAGCCGGGGGACACTATTTTAGGCTTCGATTTATCTCATGGTGGTCATTTGACTCACGGTTCTCCTGTAAATTTTTCCGGTAAATTATATAATCCTGTTTTTTATGGTGTAGATAAAGTTACTGGAAGAATAGATTATGATCATTTAGCAAAACAAGCGCAAGAAAATAAACCAAAATTGATTATTGCTGGAGCTTCGGCATATTCTAGAGATATAGATTATAAAAAATTTAGAGAGATTGCTGATAGTGTTGGTGCTATTTTAATGGCAGACATTTCTCATCCGGCAGGTTTAATTGCGAAAGGAATTTTAAATGATCCGTTACCTCACTGCCATATTGTTACTACTACAACCCACAAAACGTTACGTGGACCTAGAGGTGGTATGATCATGATTGGCAAAGATTTTGAAAATCCTTTTGGATTAAAATTAAAATCAGGAAAATTAAAGAAAATGTCTACTCTAATTAATTCTTCCGTTTTTCCAGGAAACCAAGGTGGACCTTTAGAGCACGTTATTGCTGCCAAAGCTATAGCTTTTGGCGAAGCTTTAACTGATGAATTTTTAGAATATCAGATCCAAGTTAAAGAAAATGCTGCCGCAATGGCAAAAGAATTTGTTGCAAAAGGGTATGATATTATATCTGGAGGAACAGACAATCATTGTATTTTAATCGATTTACGTAATAAAGATATTTCCGGTAAAGATGCAGAAATAGCGCTCGGCAAAGCGGATATTACTGTAAATAAAAATATGGTTCCATTTGATGATAAAAGCCCATTTGTAACTTCAGGAATACGTATTGGAACTTCCGCTATAACTACTCGTGGTTTAGAAGAAAACGATATGAAAGCTGTTGTTAATTTTATTGATGAGGCAATACAAAACTCTGAAAATGAAGAGGTTTTACATGAGATAGGTGAGCGCGTTTCTGAAATGATGGGTGCGAGAAGATTATTTGTAATGTAACCATTCGTTTAAATGTGCTTTACTTATGTGAATAAAAAAAGCATCAAGTTAATCTTTGATGCTTTTTTTATGTTTTTTTGATAAAAATTACAAACTCTATTTTTTAATCCTCACTTGCTCTATCAATAATATTTTCGGGAATCTCTTTTTTTGCTTTTGCACCCATTTTTTTCAACTTCTCAACACTATTGATTAAGTTTCCTCGACCATCAAAAAGTTTATTCATGGCATTAGAGTATTCTTTTTTACTATCGTCAATTCGTTTACCAATATTCATTAAATCACTCAAAAGACCTTGAAATTTATCATATAATGCGCCCGCTTGTCTTGCAATTTCGATTGCATTTTTTTGCTGCTTTTCATTATTCCACAAAGAATCAATAGTTCTTAATGTAGCTAGTAAGGTAGATGGTGTAACGATAACTATATTCTTTTCGAATGCTTTATTGTATAAATGGTTATCGGTATTTATAGCAAAAGCAAAAGCGGGTTCTATTGGGATAAATAATAGTACAAAATCTGGGGAATCAATTTTATAAATATCTTCATACTTTTTTTCATTTAATTGCACTACATGTCTATTAAGTGAAGCTACATGGTCTTTTAAAAATTGTGCTTTTAAAGTTTCATCATCTTCATTTACAAATTGTTCATAAGCAGTTAATGAAACCTTAGAATCTACAATCATTTTTTTATTGTCTGGTAGATGAATTACAACATCAGGTAAAACTCTTTTACCCGCATTGTTTGTATAACTTTTTTGTACAAAATATTCTCTATCCTTTTCTAATCCGGATTTTTCTAAAACACGCTCTAAAACTAATTCTCCCCAGTTTCCTTGTATTTTATTATCCCCTTTTAATGCTTTTGTAAGGTTTAACGTTTCTTTACTCATTTGCTGGTTTAATTCTTTTAAACCTATAATTTGTTGACGCAAAGCTGCATGATAATCAATACTTACTTTGTGTGTTTGATCTACTTTATCCTCAAAAACTTTAATTTTTTCTTGAAGTGGATTTAAAATAATTTTTAAGTTTTCTTTATTTTGTTGAGTAAATTTAGATGATTTTTCTTCTAATATTTTGTTTGCTAGCACTTCAAAATCATTTGCGAACTTTTCTTGAAGTTTTTGTACTTCAGTTTTATTTGATTCAAGTTTTTCAGTTGTATTTTTAAATTCAGTTTCTAAACGCGTTTTATCAGAAATCAAATTCTCTTTTTCTTTTTGAATAAATTTTAATTCACCTTGTAAATCTATAATGTTATTCTCTGCGTTTCTTAATGTTTCATTTATCTTTGAAATATTCATTTCAAGGGCTAACTTTTCTTTTTCAATGCTTATTTTCCTTTTTTCATAGTTTAATCTACTTAAGATTTTACCAATAAAAAAACCTATAAAGCTAAAAAATAGTGCAATTAATAAGTAAATAATTAATTCGTTCATCATTTCAATTTTAGTTCTTAAATTTATCATTTTTATACAAAAAATAGAATTTTTATTTATTGATTTTATAAACACTCATTTCTAAATAACTAATGAAAACATTTGCAAAATTTATTTTATTTAAAATTTTAGGTTGGAAGCTGGAAAATGATTTTCCAAAAAAAACTTTAAAATATGTCGTAATAGCAGCTCCACATACGAGTTGGGTCGATTTCCCTATTGCAATTTTATCTAGAATGGTGTCGGGTACAATGATTCATTTTATAGGAAAAGATTCTTTGTTTAGGCCTCCTTTTGGTTTCTTTTTTAGAGCTTTAGGAGGCAAACCTGTAGATAGAACAAAGAATAACAAACTAGTTGATTCAGTTATTGATATTTTTAATGCTAATGAAAAATTTATTCTTGCCTTATCGCCGGAGGGAACAAGGCAAAAGGTAGATAAATGGAAAACTGGTTTTTATTACATTGCCAAAGGAGCCAATGTTCCTATCGTAATGGCAACCTTAGATTTTGGTAACAAAAAAATAAAAATATCTGAGCCATATTATACAACAGACGATAAAGATAAAGATTTTGACTATTTTTCTACCTTTTTTAAAAATGTAAAAGGGAAAAATCCAGAATTATTTTAATTTTATTATAGATATAATAAAAAAACACTAGTTTTGCACAGTAAATAAAACATTAGAATAGAGATTAGGGGCTTTATTTTAAATGAATTTACATGATAGTTTTATACTATATTAAGTCTCCAGTTTACTGGAGACTTTTTTTGTGATTATTTTTATTTCTTGGTAACCTTTTTTGCAATACCAATAATTACTTTAGTAGCTTTAATCATAGATTCTACTGGTACATATTCAAAGCGTCCATGAAAATTATGTCCACCGGCAAATATATTAGGACAAGGTAATCCTTTGTAAGATAATTGAGAACCATCGGTTCCACCGCGTATTGCTTTAATTAAAGGAGTTATACCTAAATCTTTCATTACCTCCTCTGCCATATCAACAATATGCATTACCGGAGTAATTTTTTCTTTCATATTAAAGTATTGATTTTTAATTTCAACTTTAATTATTTCTTGATTGTATTTATTGTTAAAATCATTTGCAATTTTTTGCATTAATTTTTTTCTTTTTTTAAACAATTCTAAATCATGATCTCTTATAATATAATCTAAAACAGTTTCCTCAACATTACCCTTGATGTCATGTAAATGAAAAAAACCTTCATAACCTTCTGTTTTTTCAGGTACTTCTTGTACCGGAAGTGTCGCAATAAATTCGTTTGCGATTAACATAGAATTAATCATTTTTCCTTTTGCATATCCTGGATGTACAATTTTACCCGTCAATGTAACTTTTGCAGATGCTGCATTAAAGTTTTCGTACTCTAACTCACCAATTTGACTTCCATCCATTGTGTAAGCCCAATCTGCTCCGAACTTTGCAACATCAAATAAATGAGCTCCTTTTCCAACTTCTTCGTCTGGCGTAAAACAAATTCTAATTTTACCATGTTTAATTTCTGGATGCTGAATTAAATATTCCATCGCGGTAACTATTTCTGTGATACCAGCCTTGTCATCTGCACCTAAAAGAGTCGTTCCATCTGTAGTGATAATTGTTTGACCTTTATATTGTAATAAATCGTCAAAATAAGAGGAAGATAATATTATATTTTTTTCTTTATTTAACACGATGTCTTTTCCATCGTAATTGTCAATAACCTGAGGATTAACATTTTTACCTGTGAAATCCGGACTGGTATCAATATGAGAAACAAATCCTATTGTTGGTACTTCATAATCGATATTACTAGGTAGCGTTGCCATGATGTAACAATTTTCATCTAGATCTATATCTTGCATTCCGATTTGTTCAAGTTCTTCTACTAGTAACTTAGCTAAATCCCATTGTTTATCTGAACTAGGAAACGCAGGATTATTAGGATCTGATTCGGTGTCTATCTTAATATATTTTATGAATCTATTTGTAATGTGTTTTTTTTCTATCATTTATTTTAATTTTTTGTATTAAATCGAAAGCTTTACAAAATCTTTTTTTGACGAGTGAATCTCCGTATACTTCTGCTTTTGCAAGAATAAAATTTTGTTCATTTACTTTGATGAAAAAATGGCAAACTTGATAATTATAATTCCCTTTTTTTCCTTTAGAGATAGAATAATAAACCGGTTTGTTGATTATTAAGGTTTCTTTAGATTTTACTTTAATGAGATTTTTAGTTAAATTCTCGTGTTCCTTTTTCAATTTAAATGGAATGTCAAATTTAATGTTTTTGTTGATGAAAGTAATATCTAAAAGTAAAGTTTCTGTTAATTGTTTTGTTGTATCTGCAGTGTAAATAGAGGATTGAATGTTATCATAAAACAAGTTTGTTTTCCAAGATCTAGGAATTTGAATTGAAAATAGATCTTTAACATCTATTACCTCCTCTAAATTTTTATAAGCTATAGTTTTACAATTAAAATCTTTACTAATTTCAGAAGGTTGCGAACAGTAAAAGAATAGGAGTGAAGCTCCAATTAATATGATGAGTTTTTTCATTTTATTTTAAAACTAATTTACCTAATTTATTATTACCCGATAACCAAGCTATGTTTCTATCTACAAACTGAATACTATAATAGGAGTCTTTAGAAACTTCTTTCCATATAATTCCACCGTTATTAGAGAATGATATTCCTGTTACACCTACAGCAAAGACTTCTTTACCATTTGTGTTTGGCACGTATTGTACACAACTTTTGTAATTAGGATTTTGTCCATCAGCAACTATTAACCAAGTTTTCCCACCATCACTTGTAATTGCTTTATTTCTTTTATTTTCTTCAGGTTTAGAATAATCTCCTCCTATTGCAATTCCATTATTTTTGTCTGCAAAATCTAAAGAATAAATTCCTTGAGGGCTTTCTCCCTGAATAATAGGACTTTCAAAAATTTCCCAAGTATCTCCAAAATCATCAGATTTTAAAATCCGTGCTTTTTTCCCTCCCGATCCAATCCAAACAGTACGGCCAATTGTTTTAATGTTAGTATTACTTGCAGCAAAAAAAGCTTCATTTTTTTCGAATTTAGGTAATTTCGAGCATGGAATTTTATTCCAAGTATTCCCTCCATCAGAAGTTAAAATAATTGAGGCACAATCCTGTATTGGATCTCCAACTGCAATTCCATGCAAATTGTCATCAAAAAAATGCATAGAATTGTAGAAAACTTTTTCATGATTTTCTGAGTATTTTAATTCAAATTTACCATTAGAAATACGATACAACAATGCCGGATTAGAAATACTCAAGGCGAAAACAGCTTTACTATTTGAAGCAATACTTCTAAAATTTGGTTGTATTGAATCTTGATACGTAATTTTTATTGGTGCTACTGTATTTATCTCTTTATCAGAAAAAAAACCAACATCTCCATTGGAACCTGCGTAAATTACTTTATGAGGGTCTATAGCTGTAATTGCGCGTATGCTAATACTATCAATTTTAAACTCTTGTATATTAATTGTATCGATTTCTCTTGGTTTATAATCTTCTTTACAACAGGTTAAAAACAAGAAAATAAGTATAGATATTCTTTTCATTTTTGATACATTTATATCACTAAAATAAACAAATCATTTTTATACAATGAAAAAAGCGTTAGTAATTTCTGGAGGCGGAAGTAAAGGGGCATTTGGAGGTGGAGTTGCTCAATATTTAATGAAGAATGAACAAAAAGATTACGATATATTTATAGGTACTTCTACAGGTAGTTTAATGGTCTCTCATTTGGCCTTAGGAAAATTGGATAGTTTAAAGAAGATATACACGAATGTAAATCAGAAAACTATTTTTAGTAATAATCCTTTTAAAATTAAAAAAGTTGCAGGGGAAAAAGTAGTTAGTATTCGTCACTTAAATACGCTTTGGAACTTTTTAAACGGAAGAAAAACTTTTGGAGAAAGTAAAAACCTCAGAAATTTAATTAAGAATAATATTTCAGAAGAAATGTACCATGAAATTAGAGCCAATAATAAAGAGGTTGTGGTTACTGTTTCTAATTTAACTAAAAACCAAATTGAATATAAATCTATAAAAGATTGCAATTACGTTGATTTTTGTGATTGGATTTGGGGGTCCTGTAATTATGTACCTTTTATGAGTTTGTTGGAAAAGGATAATTGTCAATATGCAGATGGTGGTTTTGGTTCTTTAGTTCCAATTAGAGAGGCTATTTTAAGAGGTGCCACAGAAATTGATGCAATTATTTTAGAAACAGAGGTCACTCAATTTAATAAATTACCCGCAAAAAATCCATTTTCACTGCTATTTGATGTATTTGAGTTTATGCTAAGGCATGTAGAAAGTCACAATATTACTATTGGAAAGTTAGCTGCAAATAATAAAGACATAAAATTAAATCTTTATTACACACCAACTGTGCTAACGACGAATTCTCTGGTTTTTGATAAGGTTTTAATGCGTAAATGGTGGAAATCGGGATATAAATATGCAAAATCTAAGTGTGAAGACATAATGAGTGAGTTCAGACCTGATACATTAACAGATCAAGAAATAGAGGAATTTGCCGAGAAATAGTGAGCTATTATCTCCTATAGTCTGAATACATATTATTACCTGCGGGAGTGGCTAATTTTGAGTTATATATCTCAGAATATTTCTGTGTTTCATTTTTAAAATTCCCTTTTGATCCTGTTGTTATAAAATTTAAAGTTCTTACCAGTAATGGATCTGAACGTTCTCCTAAAACTCCTAAATTTCCATAATCCTCTGCTAATTTTACTCCAGGTAGTGTTATTCCTGGAATAAAACCTCCCGATTCATTGAGGTCATCTTTGTTTGATATTTGTAAAACAATCGGTTGCATTGCATAGGAATGTTCTGAATTTAAGTTTTCTCCATCTCTGAATAAATTATCAGAATCATATAATGTAATAGAGCCAACTTGTTTTCCAACAGTTGTTGTTCCCACTATTTTCACGTCGATATAAGCTCTTAAAGAATTAATAACTAATTCTGATGCAGATGCTGTACTGCCAGAAATAATGAAATAAACTTTAGAAAAATTTAAACTATTAACAGTTTCTTGAAGCACGATATTTCCATTTTGATCTGTTATGTTAATTTTATCAGTAAAATAGTTTAAAAATCGATCAGGACTGACAGCAGCCTGCACTTTATCATTCCAAACTTCTTTCGAATAAAGTTCTCCATTAAATTGGCCAGTAATCATACTTCCTAAATAGGTTGCTGTTTTCACAGATCCACCGCCATTATATCGTAAATCGATAATTAAATCATTTACCCCTTGTGTTTTAAAAGAATTAAAAGCAGCATTTAATTGTCCGTCATAAGAACTTGAAAACTGATTGTATAATAAATAGCCCACTTTTTTAGAGCCTTCATTTATTACTTTAGTAATTGCAACTGGGTTCTCGAAAACTTGTTGTTTTGTTAAATTAGTAGTTGAACCGTTAGATATAGGGTTTCCATTATTATGATCGGCAAAGCCTATATTTAGGCTACTAGCATCGCTAAATAATAGATTTGTATAATTACTATCTGTTATTTGATTTCCGTCAATTGTATTAAAAATCATACCGCGCATTATACCTTTTAAAGCAGCATCTGTATTTGGAATTACATATCGTACATATCCAAAAACATTTTTATTGTTATTGCTGTATCGTATCAATCCAAATTCCATTCCTGTACTTTGGTTAATTCCTCGGAAAGAGTTTTCTAAGGCAACATAATCATCAACAATCCATGAAAAACGATCAGAAACCCCCTTCTGATATATTAGACTATTAAAAGAATTTTCTGGTGAAGAGTAATCTTTAAAGTGATTATACAATTCATTTAAATTAGAAAAACGATTGTTTGCTAAATTAGGAACCTCACTCTGCCAAAAGTAAAAAGCATTCATTCCTTTCCATATAAAATAATTTATATCATCATTTATATTAGGCTCTATAATGATGTCATCACCTTTAGAGCAAGAGGATACAAAAAGTATAAAAGATAATAGACTTAATTTTATAATTTTTCTCATGTTAACTTTTAGTTTTTTTTAATTTAATATTACAAGATACTATGAAATGCGAAAACAAATAATTTTTGTCTTGGAAAAAACTATAATAAGGGTCTAATTATTAGTCAGATTTAAAATGAATTCAAATTACGTCTGTTGATTGCTCTTTGTTTAATTAGTAGACAATTAAATCTTTCCAAACAAATTCTGGTATATCTATATTAGAATGAAACAAATATAATTTAAACGAATTAGTTAAAGAAAAAAGAAAACAAATAAATTATAAGAAGATTCTCATCAATGTAAATTAAAATTCTTTAGGTAAAACAAAACGTAACTTAAAGCGAATTATTATTTTAAAGAAATCTTGTAACAAAATATATAGTTCATCGTCTTAATTATGTAAACCTGCTTATAAAGCTTAATATTTATGAGGTGTTTACTTTATAAACTAACAAAATAACATGAAACAGTCAGACTTTTTAAAAGTTGTTTTACCATTTAAAGATAAGGTATTCCGCTTAGCAAAAAGACTTTTAGTATCTACGGAAGAAGCTGAAGATGCTACGCAAGAATTATTATTTAAATTATGGAAAAGTAAAGAAAAGATTGCTGATTACAAAAACGTTGAAGCCTTTGCAATGACAATGACTAAAAACTATTGTTATGATCGATTAAAATCGAAACAAGCAAATAATTTAACATTAGTACACACCAACTATAAAGAAAAAGAGACAAGTTTAGATAAGAAAATAGAGCATCAAGATAGTGTAAACCAAGTGCACGAATTGATAAAAGATTTACCTGAACAACAAAAGATTATTATTCAATTAAGAGATGTTGAGCAATATGATTTTGATGAGATTTGCAAAATGGTAGATATGAAGCCAACAGCTGTGAGAGTGGCTTTATCTAGAGCAAGAAAAACAATAAGAGAGGCATTAATTAAAAAACACAACTATGGAGTTAGCTAACATAGAAATATTATTAGAAAAATACGAAAAAGCAGAGACTTCTTTGCAAGAGGAAACAACCTTAAGAAACTATTTTACAGGAGGTAATGTTGCACCACACTTGCAGGAATATGAGTACATGTTTAATTATTTTGCGAATAGTAAAGACGAAACTTATACAAGAACCATTGAGTTAGAACCTAAGAAATCTAAAAAGAGAAACTTAAAATGGTTGTCTGTAGCAGCGTCAATAGTCTTATTGCTAAGCGTATTTATTGGTAAACATGAATATGAGAGGTATCAAGCAAAAAAACAATTTGCTCAAATTAGTAAAGGTTTAATGCTTTTGTCGTCAAATCTTAAAAAAGGAGAAAAGGCTTTAGCCTCCTTGCATATTTATGAAAACACAGTAAATAAAATATTAAAATAACCAAGTAAAACAGTAAAACCAAGTAAATTTAGAAATTATGAAAAAAATAGCAATATTAATAGCGTTAATAGTTACACCTATGGTAACAAGCGCACAGTCATTTTTTGATACATTAGAAGATATGGATGGAGTAGATATGGTAGTTGTTACCAAAGATGCTTTCGAATTAATATCAAAATTTAAAAATATTAGTACAAATGACAACGAAGGCTTAAAAGTCTTTCAAATGATTCAAGAATTAAAAGAGTTTAAAATGTTTTCTTCGGAAGATGCCGGCATTGCAAATGAAATGGATGCTTTATTTAAAAAAGCAATTAAGAAAAAAAGATTAACTGAGTTAATGCGAATTAAAGAAGATAAATCTCGCATAAAGATTTATGTAAAAACTACAAAAAATAAAGATTTTGTAAGTGAAGTGTTAATGTTAATAAAAGGGCTTGATAAAAAGACACAAGGTTATTCTGAAGCAGTAGTTGTGTCTTTAACGGGGAATATTGATATTAATAAAATGTCGAAAATTGCAGATACTTTTGCTAGTGGTAACGTAAAGTAAAATATGATTTTTGTAAGTTTAATTTTATCGTTTAAAACAAAAATAAAATGAAAAATATAATTAAAACACCTTTGCTTTTGTTGTTCCTCTTATTAATTACAGCATCATGTAAAAATGAAAAATCTTTACAAGCATATCTTTTAGAAAGTCAAGAAAAAAAAGAGTTTATTACGCTTGATATTCCTACAAGTTTTTTAAAATTAAAATCTCAGGATGTTTCTGAAGATGTAAAAGTTACTTTAGAAAGTATTCGTAAAGTAAATTTAGTTGCATTGCCCTTTGAGGGAAATGAATCTGCATATGAGGATGAAAAAACTACTTTAAAAGAATTATTTAAAGATAATAATGAATACAAAACTTTGATGTCTATGAAAGCTAAAGGAATGAATGTAAAACTTTATTATTCTGGTGATACAGAGGCTATAAATGAAGTGATTGCTTTTGGTTATGGTAAAAAAGTAGGAGTAGGAGTTGCAAGATTGTTAGGGTCTAATATGAAACCAGCAAAAATCATAGAGATGATGAATAGTATAAAAATTGATCCTGATAATATCAATCTTAAACAATTTAAAACAGTATTTCAAAAAAAAATAGACAGTATATGATTCATTTTGAACTGCAATTTTTAAAGGTTGCAGTTTTTTTTGTTTAAAATAAGAAGTAGTAATTATTTTAATGACAAATTGATGTAAGCCGTTAGTAATTAAAATTTAATCGAAAATCAATTTTACATTGTCTTTTAACTGATTTAATTCTTTTTAAAAATAGATAACAGAATATTAACTAGTCATTAGTATAAAAAGTGTGAATATTTCTTACTTTTGAGACTTATGGATAATATATTTATGTTGGTTAAAAAAAGACTATTTTTTGCTCTAGTGCTATTGAGCTTGTTCACTTTTTCTCAAAATTATAAAAGTTATAAACCAGAAAGAGAGAAAATTCATGATTTAATCCACACAAAATTAAAAGTCGATTTTAATTTTAAAGAAAAACAATTAAACGGTGAAGCTTGGGTAACTGCGAAACCTCATTTTTATGCAACAAACAAATTTACTTTAGATGCAAAAGCAATGATTATTCGTGAAGTTTCTTTAGATGCACAGGAATTAGAGTATAATTATGATGATAAACAGATAATCATAGATTTACCAAAAAAATACACAAAAAAGGAGGAGTTTACTGTATATATTAGGTATACCGCACGACCAGAAAAAGTAAAACAAAAAGGTTCCGCAGCAATAACAGATGCTAAAGGATTATATTTTATAAACGCAGATGGTTTTTATAAAGATAAATCAACTCAAATTTGGACACAAGGAGCAACAGAAGCAAACAGTTGTTGGTTTCCTACAATAGATAGTCCAAATCAGAAAACAACTCAGGAAATTTACATTACAGTTCCTGATAAATTTCAAACACTATCTAACGGCAAATTAGTAAGTCAAATTAAAAACGGAACCAGTAGAACTGATTATTGGAAAATGGATCAAAAGCATGCTCCGTATTTGGTTTTTATGGGAATAGGGGAGTATGAAATTATTGAAGATTCTTATAAAAACATTCCAGTAAATTATTATGTAGAAAAAGAATATGCTCCCTATGCAAAAGATATTTTTGGATTAACACCAGAAATGATGGGTTTTTTTTCTGATATTTTAGGAGTAGAATATCCTTGGGATAAATACCATCAAATTGTTGCTAGAGACTTTGTTTCTGGCGCAATGGAAAATACAACAGCTGTAATTCATGGGGAAAAGGCATATCAAGCCCCTGGTCAATTAATTGATAAAAATTTACAAGAAAACACGATAGCACATGAATTATTTCATCATTGGTTTGGAGATTTAGTAACTTCAGAAAGTTGGTCTAACATTACTTTAAACGAATCATTTGCGAATTATAGCGAATATTTATGGAGAGAGCATAAATATGGTAAATTAGATGCAGATATGCATTTGTTTGAGGATATTGAAGCCTATAAAAACGGGCAGAATAGTGATAAACATTTAGTTCGTTTTAATTATTCAGACAAGGAGGATATGTTCGATTTAGTGAGCTATAATAAAGGTGGTGCTATTTTACACATGTTGCGAAATTATGTTGGTGATGAAGCTTTTTTTCTTGGATTAAAGACCTATTTATTAGAGAATAAATACAAAGCAGCAGAAGTACATCAATTAAGGTTAGTGTTCGAAAGGATAACAGGAAAAGATTTAAATTGGTTCTTCAATCAATGGTATTTTAGTGCAGGTCATCCAAAAATAGATGTTTCTTATGATTACAATACAATTCAGAAAAGAGTAACAGTAAATCTTCAACAATTAAATGCTACTGAGTTTGAATTTCCTTTAGCAATTGATATTTATGAAAATGAAAAGAAAACAAGACACAATGTTTTTGTAGATGGTGTTGATGCCTCCTTTACATTTTCATATCAAGAACAACCAACTTTAATTCAGATAAATGCAGATGGTGTTTTATTGTGTGAAATATCTGAAAACAAAGTGCTTAGTGATTATGTTTTTCAGTTAAAAAATGCAGACAATTATGCTCATAGAAGGATGGCATTGTTAGAAGTAGCAAAAAAACAAGAAGAAAAATTAGCTTTTAATGCAGTTGTAAATGCAATGAGTGATGCATCATACGAAATTAGAATTCTTGCTTTAGAAAAAATAGATTTAATTAATAAATTTTCTAAAAAAAATGCAATTCAAAAAATAATGAAAATTGCAAATACAGATGAGAAGACATTAGTACAAGCCGCCGCAATTGAAACTTTAGGAAAATTAACTGATCTTGAGTTAAAAGGGATATTCGCAAAAGGATTAGAAAGTAAATCTTATTCTGTGATAGGCAAATCTTTAGTTGCTATGTATTATGTAGATAAACAGCAGGCTATCAAAAAATCTAGAGCTTTACCAGATGCGATTAGAAAAATTTTAGCAACACCTTTAACCCGTATTTATGTAGAAGAGAAGGACGAAAAAGAATTACCCTTTATCTCTAAAAGTGTATTGTCTGGAATGTTTTTAACGGGTGATGATGCGACAAAAGCAATCTATCAAAAGGCATTTACACAAATTTCTGAAAGTAATAACTCCGAAGCGATTCAGAATTTAGTAAATGATATGGTTGTAAAAGGTACTCAGTACAAATCATTTAATTTTGATAAAGTGGTGATTAATTTGATGAGAAGAATGGTACAAGATCAAAAAACTAAAAATACATTAAATAGAACTAAAAATACTGCTATTATTAAAGAAGCAATGGCAAAGCTGTTGTAAATAGTAATAATATATAAATTTCAGTATAATTTTATTTAAACAAGGTTTTAGTCTTGGGCATGTTTAGGCTGGAGCAAGAACATCTTTTATAAAGTCCTCAAAATTAACAACAAAACCGTCATGAATAAAATCACAAAACATTTTTTTTCTCTACTTATATTTTCTATTGTTTTATTTAGTTGCAATAGCAATCAAAACAAAAATAATTTTGAAATAAGAGAGGGGGATTTATTCTTTCAAAATACAGGAACAGGTGAAATAGACAATGCAATTAAAAGTGTAACTGCAACCAAATTATCTAAAAACTATTCACATGTTGCAATGGCAGTGAAAAAAGATGAAAAATGGTTTGTGTTAGAAGCGATTCCAAAAGAGGGTATCTGCGAAACTCCTCTAGCAAAGTTTTTGAACAGGAATAAAAGTAAGTCTAATAAACCTCAAACAACTGTTGCAAGATTAGATAACGATTACCAAACTTATATTTCTGAAGCAATAGAGTACGGAAGAGAAAGAATAAACAAACCTTATGACGATATTTTTTTATGGGATGACGATTCTTATTATTGCTCCGAATTAATTTATAAAATGTTTTCTTCTCAAAATATACCGAAAGATTCTATTCCCTTTCGAACGCACTCAATGACATTTAGCGACAACAAGGGAAATCCAATGCCTAGCTGGGAAAATTATTACAAAATACGGAATCAGCCAATTCCGGAGGGCATTGAAGGAACAAATCCTAATCTAATGGCTAGTAGTCCTCACATAAAATTTATACATGATTATGAAAAGGAATAAAGTAGAGTTTCATTTTAACTAAAAGAATGTATACATTTTGAAACTAAACTGATAGAAGATAAAATATTGTATTTGTAATATGAGAAATTGAAACAAAATTAATACGATTTTATCTTTTTTGCTTTGCCATGCGCAAAGTTTATAAAACAAACATATTTTAGTTTCAAAATAGTAGAAGTAATGCTTATTACAATACAGAATTAAAACTGTTATCAATTGAGAATTTTTAAATTTGTAGATTTTATTAAATTAGATGATGCCGAAAATATTTTGCTTAGAATTATCGATTTTTTTTGCGATAAAATAGGAGAGGAGGTAATTAGAAAGTACTTACATCTGTGGGAATAACGCGGAACTACATGTTAATAAAAGAATAAACACTATTTTTCATCATAAAAATTTTTCTAGTTTTTTTGCAGATTGGTAAGAATGTTTACATTACGATTAACCAAGTATTTGATGGTCATCTGTAAGTTAAGTTTAAATTTCATTCTTGAAATGAAAAATTAAATTTAAAACCGTCATTAATAGCTGAAGTTAATTTAAAAGTACCATTTATATTTCTAATTCTATTTTTAATATTTGAAAACCCTAATCCCATTGTTTTTTCTAACTTAGAGTTATCAAAACCAATACCATTGTCAGAATAGGCACAACTATTTTTTGAAAAACTTATAGTTATTAAAGTAGCTTTCCCATGTTTAATGGAATTATTAATTAATTCCTGTATAATTCTAAATATTTGTAAATGCACATTAGTCACTTCTTTGCTGAAAATTATTTCAAAACTAAGCTGAATGTGAATATTATCTGTATTATTGAAATCCAAAACAAGCTCATTCAAAGCATCCTTTAACCCAAATTTTTCTAATACTGGTGGGTATAAGTGGTGGGCAATTTTCCTTGAAGATTCAATTGTTTTATCATTAATGGCAATAATATTATTAATAATGTTGTCTTTTTTTGATTCTTCTATATTTTCATATTTTAATATTTGTAAGTTTAATGAAATTGCAATTAGCTTAGAGCTTATGTCATCATGCAAATCTCCTGCAATTCTTTTTCGTTCTGCCTCCTGAGCTAAAATTACTTTTTGAAGTATATTGGTTTGATATTTAATTTTTAAATCTTTCTTCTCTAATTCTTTAGAGTAAATTTTATGTCTTGACTTAATAATGAACACCACAATAATGACACATAAAAAAGCTAAAAATAAAATGATAGCAGTAATTGTGAGGAGCATCTGATTATGATTCGACATAACTATTTTTAGAATTTAAATATTTCCATTCTTTATAAATAAGTGCTTGATAAAAGATAAAAAAAACAGAATTAAATACCCAAATATCTATGTAAGGTTTTTCTAGAAATACCAATTGAATATTTCCGGTTAAAAAAATTAGACAACTAGTTAGCATATATGTAGAAACTCCAATAGTGAAATAAAAATAAGATTTAGTTTCGCCAAGGTTTTGATATAAATGAATTAAAGTTAAACCAATAGTGGCGGATGATATATAAGTAATTTCATATAAATTAAATTCCCAAAATAGCTCAGGATTACTAAAGTAATAAAAGCTATTAGTAATTATAAAACTTATTAATAAGCCTGTGACTAAAATTTTTGTTGCCTTTGTTTTAAATAATTGATAAAAAAATAAACTTAAAATGAGGTATTGAATATTAAAAGCAAAATGAGAAACAAAATTATTAGAGTTGGGTTTTAGAAAACCTAAGATATTACATGTTAACTCAATTATAAAATAGATGACTAAATAAGAGAGCAATGACTTGTATAACTTATTCTTTTTAAATCTTTTTTTGGTAACTAAAAAACAAATCACGTTAGCCAATAATAATATCAACCCAAAAGCACTAAAAGAAAAGGCCAAAATAAAGGGGTCATTCATTTAAATAAATTTAAGTTTTATATTATAAAAAAATCTTAACAAAACAATTAAATATTGTACAATGTAATTTTTTTTTTAAAAATAGCAAACATAAATTAAACATATCGGTTTTAGAGAGATCAAAAATAATTACTACATAAAATTACGTGCTATTTTTTGTATTCTCCAAAAGTCCCATCATCATAAAAAACGACAATACGCTCAATTTTTTTTCCAGCACTTTGCGAATTTGATTTATTAATAGATGGAGTAGAGGTAAGGTTGTTTTCTGGGCTATTAGGAAAAGTACCATTTCCATTTAGTAACCAATATATATCTACATCTTTAAATTCTGTAGTTACTTTTAGGATAAAATCTAAACTTGGTTTATTTCGTCCTGAGAGTATATGAGAAATACTAGAGCGTTGAACGCCTATTTTATCAGCGAACACAGAAGCAGATAATTGATGAAAATCCATTACTTTTTTAAGTCGAGTTGTAAATTTCGATATGTTTACCATTGTAATACTGTTGCTTTATACAAATGTAATTAATCTAGATATTTCGGCAAAACGTCAAGAGTAAAATAGTTTTTATAAACAATATTTTTAATAAACTAACACTTTAATTAAATTTTATAAAACATTGAATTATAGTATTTTAACATAATATATTATAAATAAAATGATTTTTAGTTATTAGTTATTTTTTAGAGTTGTGATTTACGTGGTCGAGGTTTACAACTGTAATAAAAGTGACTTAAGCACTTGTTTACATTCGTAATTTTAGTATGATTTACAAATGTAACATTTATGGTTAGTTACAACTATAAACCGTCTAATCGTAGAAGAAAAATCTTTTAAGAATTTAGATTTTACCATTGTAAATAAAGAATGTATTAGTTACATTATGAGCTTGGCTTTTAAAAATTATCTATTTTTGAAAAAATATTTGACCACACTTATGAACACATTACCCATAAATTTTTTAGAAACTGTTTATGCTGAGCAAAAAGAAATTAGTTTACATGGAAAATGGATTACATTTAATGATATCAGAACTCTTTTCTCTAAGTATGAATCTAAGTTTGTTGTTTCTCAAATAGGTACATCGGAGGAAAACAGGCCAATAATGCAATTAAAGATTGGTAATGGTGCTAAAAAAATATTATTATGGTCTCAAATGCATGGCAACGAAAGTACAGGAACAAGGGCCTTGTTCGATTTATTTAATTCTATGTTAAACTCATCTGATGATGAATTATCTGGGATAATAGAGAAATGTACGTTAGTTTTTATTCCAATGTTAAACCCTGATGGAGCGCAAGCCTATACAAGAGTAAATGCAAATAGTGTAGATTTAAATAGAGATGCTGTGGATAGAGTTGCAAAAGAAAGTATTCTTTTACGTTCTATCCTAGAGAACTTTAATCCTCAATTTTGTTTTAATTTACATGATCAGAGAACTATTTTTAGTGTTGAAGGGACTAAAAACCCTGCTACGATTTCTTTCTTAGCTCCCTCTGAGGAAATTACTAGAGGGCTTACTAAAGGTAGGATTGAAACAATGAACGTGATTGTGAGTATGAATAAGATGCTGCAAAACGTAATTCCGAACTTTGTGGGTAGATATACGGATGAATTTTATCCAACTGCAACAGGAGATAACTTTCAAAAATTAGGTTATAATACTGTTTTAATAGAATCTGGGCATTATCCAAATGATTATGATAGAGAAGAATCGAGAAAATATACCTTCTTTTCTATTTTACAAGGAATTTATCATATTGCAAATACATCAAATTTTGATAGTTATGATGAGTATTTTAAAATTCCGAATAATGATAAAATTTTCTTTGATATAATTCACAGATATCCTGATTCAAAAAACGATATTGCCTTTCAATATGAGGATAGAATTATTGGTGGTAAGTTTGTCTCAAAATTAAAAAAAGTGGATGAAAATAGTTTAAAATCGAAAACAGGACACTTCGAAATCGTTTTCGAAAGCAATAAATCTTAAGAATTTGTTACTTTTATATGTGTTTAATTAAATTAAATTCATAAATTTGTTTGGTAATTTGAATAATACGCAAAAAATGAAAAAATTTATCTTAGACGAAATCGACCATCAAATTTTAGATGTTTTAATAGAAAACGCAAGAACACCATTTACTGACATTGCAAAACAATTACTAGTATCTGCAGGTACGATTCATGTGCGTGTAAAAAAAATGGAGGATGAAGGTATTATTCAAGGTTCCACACTCACATTAAATTATGAGAAAATGGGATACTCCTTTATAGCACACGTTGGTGTTTATTTAGAGAAGACATCAATGACTCAAAATGTTATTGATGATTTAAGACGAATTCCAAATGTAACCGTTGCTTACGTCACTGCAGGAAAATATAATATTTTTTGTAAAGTAAGAGCAAAGGGAACAAATGATGCAAAAGATATTATCTATAGAATAGATGACATACCTGGTGTAAATAGAACAGAGACAATGATAGCTTTAGAAGAAAGTATCAATGATAAAAAGAGAATGATGCACGCAATTTTCAAAGAATTATAAAAATATTTCTTTCTATTGTTTAAAAAACCTTATCATTAAAATGATAAGGTTTTTTTATTGAATTTATGTATTTATCATTATGTTTGTTTACTATAATTATGAAATATATAATTTATGCAAGTTAAAATTGATTTTATCAAAAATTCTATTCATAACGAAACGTTATTAAACTTGTATAAAAAAATGCTTAAACCTCGATTAATTGAGGAAAAAATGCTAATTCTTTTAAGACAAGGCAAAATTTCTAAATGGTTTTCAGGTATTGGTCAAGAAGCAATTTCTGTGGGAGTTACTTTTGCTCTGGAAACTGATGAATACATCTTACCTATGCACAGGAATTTAGGTGTTTTTACAACAAGAGAAATTCCTTTAAATAGATTATTTTCTCAATGGCAAGGGAAAATGAATGGTTTTACAAAGGGAAGAGACCGAAGTTTTCATTTCGGGACACAAGATTTTAATATTGTTGGAATGATTTCTCATTTAGGCCCACAATTGGGTGTTGCAGATGGTATTGCTTTAGCCAATAGACTTAAGAATAATAAAAAAGTATGTGCTGTTTTTTCTGGAGAAGGAGGGACAAGTGAAGGAGATTTTCATGAAGCTTTAAATGTAGCCGCCGTCTGGAATCTTCCTGTTTTGTTTTGCATAGAAAATAATGGTTATGGTTTGTCTACGCCCGTTTCCGAGCAGTTTAAGTGTGGCCGTATTGCTGACAAGGGTATCGGTTATGGAATGGAAAGTTATGTTATTGATGGAAATAATATTTTAGAGGTTTATTCAAAAGTAAATGAATTGGCTAGAAGTGTTCGAGAAACCCCAAGGCCTATTTTACTCGAATTTAATACATTTAGAGTTCGCGGTCATGAAGAAGCAAGTGGAACAAAATATGTACCTCAAGATCTTCTTGATTTTTGGGCAGCTAAAGATCCTTTAGAAAATTACGAGGAGTTTTTAAAAAGTGAGGATATTCTTAGTGAAGAGTTAGAGGTTTCATTAAAAGAAGAAATTGCACATGAAATTAATGAGCATCTTCAAATTGCCTTTAATGAAGAAAATATTACTCCGAATTTAAATTTTGAACTAAAAGATGTTTTTAAAAAACATAGCTACAAAGAAATTAAACCTTCAAACCCAACAAAAAAGATTCGTTTTGTAGATGCCGTTTCAGAGGGATTATATCAATCTATGGAAAAATACAATAACTTGGTAATCATGGGGCAAGATATTGCTGAGTATGGTGGTGTTTTTAAGGTTACTGATGGTTTTATTAATGAATTTGGTAAAGAACGGGTAAGAAATACTCCAATTTGCGAATCTGCGATTGTTTCTGCAGCTTATGGCTTGTCTCTAAACGGAATAAAATCAGTTATGGAAATGCAGTTTGCAGATTTTGCTTCTTCAGGTTTTAATCCGATTGTAAATTTATTAGCAAAATCTTATTATCGATGGGGACAAAAAGCTGATGTTGTGATAAGAATGCCTTGTGGAGCAGGTATCGGTGCAGGGCCTTTCCATAGTCAGACAAATGAAGCTTGGTTTACTAAAGTTCCAGGTTTAAAAATAGTATACCCCGCATTTCCTCGAGATGCAAAAGGTTTATTAATTGAATCGATTAACGACCCAAACCCTGTACTTTTTTTCGAACACAAAGCATTGTATAGATCAGTTTATCAAGAAGTTTCCGAAAATTATTTTACGACAGAAATTGGGAAATCAGCAATATTAAGAGAAGGTACTCAACTTACAATTGTAAGTTATGGGGCAGCAATTCACTGGGTTTTAGATGTTTTAGAAAAACTAAATACCATATCTGTTGATGTAATTGATTTAAGAACACTTCAACCTTTAGATGTTGAAACAATTTATACTTCCGTTAAAAAAACAGGAAAATCCATTATTGTGCAAGAGGATTCTCTTTTTGGAGGAATTGCAAGTGATATTTCTGCTTTAATCAATGAAAATTGTTTTGAATATTTAGATGCTCCGGTAAAACGGGTGGCAAGTATGGAGACCCCAATTCCTTTTGACAAGGGTTTAGAAAATCAGTATCTCGGAAAAAATAATATAGAAAAATGTATTTTAGACCTAATTAATTATTGAAATTACTATTTTTAAGCTAAAAATATAACAATGACAAACAAACAAATTATCTTTAAAAACCGTCCTCAAGGAATACCAGATAAAAACACTTGGCAATTTGAAGAAAATCCAATCGAAGAACTTCAAGTAGGAGAGATTCTAATTCAGCAACATTACATTTCGTTAGACCCAGCAATGCGTGGTTGGATGAATGACACAAAATCGTACATTCCCCCAATTGCTATAGATAGTGTAATGCGCGCTGGTTCAATAGGTAAAGTTATTAAAAACAATAACAATCCTAATTTTGAGGTTGGAGATTGCGTTTCTGGTTGGGGTGGTGTGCAGCAATATATTGCTTCCGACGGCACGGGATGTTTTAAAGTAGATGAAAAAATAGCATCGATGCCAACTTTTTTGGGTGCTTTAGGAATGCCAGGAATGACCGCTTATTTTGGAATTTTAGAAGTAGCCAATATTAAAGAAGGTGATATTGTATTGGTTTCTGGAGCGGCAGGGGCGGTTGGAAGTATTGTTGGTCAAATTGCTAAAATTAAAGGCTGTAGAGTTATAGGAATTGCAGGAGGAAAAGAAAAATGTAATTATGTCATCAACGAATTAGGCTTTGATGAAGCCATAGATTACAAATCAGAAAATATTTATACAGCCTTAAAAAGAAAATGTCCAAAAGGGATTGATGTTTATTTCGATAATGTTGGAGGTATTATTCTAGATGCAGCATTAAGTAAGCTAAGAATGCATGCAACAGTTGTTATTTGCGGGGCAATTTCTCAATATAATAATAAGAAAAAAGTAAATGGCCCAAGTAATTATTTGTCACTTTTAGTAACGCGATCTGTTATGAAAGGTATGGTTGTAATGGACTTTACTAAAGGTTTTGGAAAAGCATCAAAGGAAATGGCTACTTGGATTGAAGAGGGAAAGATTAAGTATCGCGAGGACATTTATGAGGGAATAGAAAATTTTCAAGAAACTTACAATAGGCTATTTTCTGGAGAAAAAAAAGGAAAATTAGTTCTTAAAGTAATAGAATAATGGAATTAGAGCACTTTTTTCAATGTCCGTATTGTTGGTCAGAAATTTCTATGATTTTAGATCAGAGTGTTGCTCAACAGAGTTATATAGAGGATTGTGAGGTTTGTTGTAATCCGATAGAAATTACTCCCATTTTTGATAAAAGAGAGTTGATTGGTTTTAATTCTCAATCAATTGAGCAATAAGTGTTACATTTTAATTCTTACAATACTTTTTTTAAAAACGATAAAAGCTTTGATTAGATTTTTGATACTAACGTTGTTGAACGCATTATAAAACGATGATTTAGTCCAAATGATTCTTCCATTTAAACTCTTTAAAAAGTGAAATCCAATCTATCGGAAAAGGGGCCTTTAAAGCATGTTTTTCAGAAGTAAAAGGATGTTTGAATTCTAATTTTCCAGCATGTAAAAACATGTTTTTCCAACCAAAATTTTCTTCAAACATCGCGTCATGATTTTTATCACCATATTTACTATCACCAATTAAAGGATGACTAATTTTATTAGCATGTACACGCAATTGGTGCATTCTACCTGTTTTTGGCGATAATTCGACCAAACTATAACGAGATGTATCATATGGTTTTACGGGAATGTCGAGCAAAATTTGTTCTAAAGTCTTTAGTTTAGTTAAAGCATCTTTATAAACTTTTGAATCTCTACCTTTAACAGGAGAGTCAATTATTTTTGTTTCAGGAGAAAACCCACGAACAACACCGTAATATGTTTTTTGAATTTCGTTATCAGTAAACAATTTCTGAAATTTAGAAACGTGTTCAGTTTCTTTAGTAAGCAGAATTATTCCAGAAGTTTTTCTATCTAATCGATGGATAGGATAAAATTTACCACTAATTTGTTGGTCTAATAGTTGTAGAAGAGATTTTTCATCGGCCATGTTTCTAGAGTGGTGGGCATGATGTACAAGAATATTATTGGGTTTAGAAACACAAATTATAAATTCATCTTGATAAATAATAGGAATTTGCATGGTACAGGTTATAATATTTGTATATGTTGGTGTTGTAGTTTTGAATTTGAGTAAAATATATATTTAAAAATATTAGCGAAGATATATAATGAGATATGATCTATCAATCGATAAAGCGGAAAAATATGTTTAGATAGGGCTACGGGTTTTATATTTATTATATGTTCTAAAGATAATTAAATATCTATTTTACATAATATAAATTATAGTACAAATGTCTATATTTATTGTTTAAGTATTGTATGTCATTTGTAAGCTATAATTCTATACTATGTAAAATATTCCAGAAA